>X276_Barnacle_Goose__coassemble_196_pt1 | contig 28830 bp, 25 predicted proteins | sample X276_Barnacle_Goose__metabat2_low_PE_010 | metagenome-assembled genome bin X276_Barnacle_Goose
ATGAAAAACGAAAAAGCAAAAGTTAAGATTATTCCTTTAGGTGGACTTAACGAAATAGGAAAAAATATAGCAGTAATAGAATATAAAAATGATATAGTTGTTATTGATTGTGGTTTAAAATTCCCAGATGAAGATATGTTTGGTATAGATATAGTTATACCAGATATTAATTATCTTTTAAAGAATAAGGATAGAGTAAGAGGGATATTTTTAACTCATGGACATGAGGATCATATTGGTGCAATACCATATGTTTTAAAGCAACTAAATGTACCGATTTATGGAACAACATTAACTCTTGGGATATTAGAAACAAAGCTTAAAGAACATGGACTATTAGCAACTACAGAACTTATCCGTGTTAAGCCAAGAGATGTAATTAAATTGGAGTCTGTTTCAGTAGAATTTATAAAAACAAATCACTCTATTGCAGATTCAGTAGCAATAGCAGTTCATACACCGCTTGGTGTTGTACTTCATACTGGTGATTTTAAAATAGATTATACGCCTATAGATGGGCAACAAACAGATTTTGCAAGATTTGCAGAACTTGGAAGAAAAGGTGTTCTAGCATTACTTGCAGATTCAACTAATGTTGAAAAACCAGGTTATACAATGTCTGAAAAAGTGGTAGGTGAAAGTTTCAATCGTATATTTGCAAAGGTTGATGGAAGAATAATAGTTGCAACATTTGCATCAAATATTCATAGAATCCAACAAATAATTGAATCTTCAAAATTATATGGTAGAAAAATAGCAGTTTCAGGAAGAAGTATGGAGAATATAGTTCAAGTTGCTATTGAACTTGGTTATTTAGAATTTGAAGAGGGTATGCTAGTTGGCATAGATCAAATAAACAAATATCCAAATGATAAAGTAGTTATTATAACTACTGGTAGCCAAGGTGAACCTATGGCAGCATTATCAAGAATGGCAGCATGTGAACATAGAAAAATAAATATAATAAAAGGTGATACAGTTATAATTTCTGCTACACCTATTCCAGGAAATGAAAAGCTAGTTTCTAAAGTTATAAATCAATTATTTAAACAAGGAGCAGAAGTTATTTACAAGTCATTAGCTGATATTCATGTATCAGGGCATGCTTGTCAAGAAGAGCTTAAATTAATGCAAGCATTAGTTAAGCCAAGATACTTCCTGCCAGTGCATGGTGAGTATAGACATCTAAAGCAACATGGAGAGCTAGCTATGTCTTTAGGACTTCCTAAAGAAAACTTAGTTATCATGGAAAATGGAGATATAATTGAAGCTAATAGAAGTGGAATAAAGAAAAATGGTTCAATAATTTCAGGACAAATCTTTGTAGATGGTCTTGGAGTTGGTGATGTTGGTAATATTGTACTTAGAGATAGAAAACATTTATCACAAGATGGAATATTAACAGTTGTTGTTACTTTATCTAGAGAAAATAATGCAGTTGCTGCAGGTCCAGATATAATTTCAAGAGGCTTTGTATATGTTAGAGAATCAGAAGGATTAATGGATGAGGCAAAAGATATAGTTAAAAATGTATTATTAGACTGCGAAGAAAAAAATATTAAAGATTGGGCAACACTTAAGTCAAGAATAAGAGATGAACTTAGAAGTTTCTTATATGAAAAGACTAAGAGAAGACCTATGATTTTACCAATTATAATGGAAATATAATAGATAGGTTGACAAGTAGTGAAAATAACATTAAAATAAGTAAGGTAATAAAACAAATAAAATTGGATACACCTGTATCCAATTTTATTTTGGAAAAAATAAGTTATAGGTTTACATTATGATAAGAATAAATTATTATAGGTTCGCATTATAATTAATACAAATTATTGGAGGAACATTAATGGAATTAATAACAAGAAATGATATAAGAAATATAGCTATAATAGCCCACGTTGACCATGGTAAGACTACTTTGGTTGATGCACTATTACAACAAACAAATAGTGCAAGAGTTAATGAAAAGATGGAAGAAAGAGTGATGGATTCTAACGATTTAGAAAAAGAAAGAGGTATTACAATACTTTCAAAAAATACATCGCTTTTATACAACGGTACAAAAATTAATGTAGTTGATACTCCAGGACATGCTGATTTTGGTGGAGAAGTTGAACGTGTACTTAAGATGGTTGACTCAGTTTTACTAGTAGTTGATTCATATGAAGGTCCAATGCCTCAAACTAAGTTCGTTTTAAAGAAAGCTTTAGAGCTTGGATTAAAACCAATAGTTGTAATAAACAAAATCGATAAACCAAATGCTAGACCAGAAGAAGTAATTGACGAAGTATTCGAATTATTCTTAGAACTTGGTGCAGAAGATGAACAATTAGATTTCCAAACAATCTATGCATCAGCTAGAGAAGGTTTTGCTAGATACAACGTAGAAGATACTAATACAGATATGATACCTTTATTTGAAACTATAATTAAGTATGTAAAAGCACCAGAAGGTTATTTAGATGGTCCTTTCCAAATGCTTGTTACGACTTTAGATTCAAATGCATTTGTAGGTAAGATTGCTATAGGTAAAGTTCATAGAGGATCTATTAAAAAGAACCAACAAGTAGCTTTAGTTAAGAAAGATGGAACAAAATCTAACTATAAGATATCTAATGTGTTTACATATATTGGAACAGAAAGAGTAGAAGCAGAAGAAGCTGGTCTTGGTGATATAATCGCTTTAAGTGGAGTTACTGATGCTAATATTGGTGAAACTATAGCAGATGCAGCAAATCCAGAAGCACTTCCATTTATCGATATTGATGAACCAACATTAAGCATGAACTTTATGGTTAATGACTCACCATTTGCTGGTAAAGAAGGAGACTTTGTTACTTCAAGACATTTAAGAGATAGATTACTTAAAGAACTAGAAACAAACGTAAGTTTAAGAGTTAATGAAATTACTCCAGATTGTTTCGAAGTTTCAGGAAGAGGAGAACTTCACTTATCAATACTTATAGAAACAATGAGAAGAGAAGGTTTTGAACTTCAAGTATCTAAGCCAAATGTTATTTTCAAAATAGAAGATGGTAAGAAGCTTGAGCCAATGGAATACTTAACAATAGATGTTCCAGAAGCGTTCATGGGACCTGTTATGGAAAAGCTAGGACCTAGAAAAGGTGAAATGGTTAATATGACTTCAGCTGTTAATGGATATACTAGATTAGAATTCATAATACCAGCTAGAGGACTTATTGGATTCAGAAGTGAATTTATGACAGATACTAAAGGTAACGGTATAATGAACCATGTATTCCATGGTTATGATAAATATAAAGGTGAGATGCCAGAAAGAAGTAGAGGATCAATAGTTTCATTTGAAACAGGAGATGCTATAGCTTATGGTTTATATAATGCACAAGAAAGAGGAAAATTATTTATACCAGCTGGAGTTCCAGTATATCAAGGTATGATAGTTGGAGAATCTGCAAGAGCTGACGATATCGATATAAATATTTGTAAAGCTAAAAAGCTTACAAATACAAGATCTTCAGGTGCTGATGATGCATTAAAATTAAGCCCACCAACAATACTTACTTTAGAGCAATGTCTAGAATTCATAAATAGTGATGAATTAGTAGAAGTTACTCCAAAATCAGTAAGAATGAGAAAAAGATTCTTAGATAGTTCTGAAAGAAGAAGACTTACAAGTAAAAGTAAAAAATAATTAAGTAATTCTTTAAAACTAAATGGAAAAGTATTATAATAAAGTAAATAGCCTATAGATAGGCTATTTACTTTTATATACAGGGGGTTTTTATGAAGAATTTTAAAAATAAAAAAAGAATAATTGTAGTATTTCTATTACTTTTAGTAGGAATTTTATTTATTATTTTTAACAGAGCCCTAAAACATCCATTAAAAGCAACGGAAGACATAGTTATAAATGTACAAAGTGGTGATAGTTTTTATAGTGTTCTAAATAGGTTAGATGAAAATAATCAAATTGCATTTCTACCTATTATAAAAACATATGTTAAGGTTATAAGTCCAGTAATAGACATTAAACCAGGAGAATATAAGTTACATAAGGAAATGAGTGTTAAGGATATTATAAATATCATTAATAATGAGAGTGGATTAAATGTTGTTGATTTTACAATTCCAGAGGGGTTTACTATTAATCAAATAGCAACTAAGCTAGAAGAAGAAGGAATATGTAGTAGTGAGGAATTTATTGAAGCAATAAAATCTTATAAACTCCCATCATATGTTAAAGAAAATGAATTAAAAACGTATAATTTGGAAGGTTTTTTATTTCCTGATACATATAAGTTTAGTAAAAACTCTAATCCAAGTGAATTAATTGAAAAAATGTGTGCAAGATTTGAAGAAGTTTGGAGTAGTGCTTTAGAAGAAACTAATGTTAAGGTTAAAAATGAAGATATTGAAACAGTAATAACTATCGCATCTATGATTGAAAAAGAGGCTAGAGTTGATGATGAAAGACCTATAATTGCATCTGTTATATATAATAGACTTAATGGGCTTAATATACATAAGAAACTTCAAATAGATGCTACAGTTATATATGCATTAGAAAATCATGTAGAAAAAGTTCTAAATGATCATTTAGAAATAGAATCACCTTATAATACATATAAAGTTGAAGGTTTACCTATAGGGCCAATTTCTAATCCGGGTTTACCGTCTATTTTAGCAGCTTTAAAACCAGAAAGTACAGATTATTTATTTTATGTACTTCAAGAAGATAATAGACATTATTTTACAAATGATGATGAAGATTTTATGATGAAATTAGAAGAATTAGGATACTAATCTTATATGGAGGATTAAAATGAGTGGAATAACCCATGATTATATTGAGGATTATATAAGAGGATTAATACCAGGAAATAAGGGAAAACTTAAGGAGCTTGAAGAATTTGCTAAAGAAAATGCAGTTCCAATAGTTCAAAAGGAAACTGCAAAATTTTTAGAGTTTATGGTAAGTATGAAAAAACCTATAAGGATTTTAGAACTTGGGACTGCTATAGGTTATTCAGCTACATTAATGTATGAAGCAGCAGGTACAAAACCACATATTACGACTATCGAACGTGATGAAAATATGATAAAATATGCTAGGGAAAACTTTGAAAAATTAGGATTACAAGATAATATTATAATTAAACAAGGAGATTGTTTAGAAATTTTATCAAATCTTGAGGAACCATATGATTTAATTTTTATGGATGCAGGTAAAGGTCATTATAATCATTTTTTACCACATTGCTTAAGGTTACTTAAAGAAGATGGTATAATAATAGCTGATAATGTACTATTTAGGGGTATGGTTGCATCTAAGGATTTAGTAAAAAGAAGAAAAATAACAATAGTAAAAAGAATGAAAACATATTTAGATCTTGTATCAAGTGATAGTGATCTAATTACATCTGTAATACCTATGGGTGATGGAATTGCAGTGACAAAAAGGAGGTAATTAAAAATGATGAAACCAGAAATTTTAGCTCCAGCAGGAAGTTTAGAGAAGTTAAAGATTGCAATTGATTTTGGAGCAGATGCTGTATATATAGGTGGAGGAAAATTAAATTTAAGAGCTTTTTCAGATAATTTTACAAATGAGGAAATGATTGAAGGAGTTAAGTATTGTCACGATAGAGGGAAAAAACTTTATGTAACAATGAATGTTTTTCCAAGAAATTTTGATTTAAAAGGTGTAGAAGAGTATATCTTATCTTTAGTTGATATTGGAGTAGATGCTATAATTGTAGCAGATCCTGCAATTATAGTTGCAGCTAAAGAAGTAGCTCCAGATCTTGAAATACATTTAAGTACTCAAGCCAATACTGTAAATTGGAAAGCGGCAAAATTTTGGCATGATCAAGGTATAAAGAGAATTGTATTAGCAAGAGAACTTACATTTAAAGAAATAAAAACAATAAAAGAAAATTTACCGGAAGAATGTGAACTTGAAGCATTTGTACATGGGTCTATGTGTATAGCTTATTCAGGAAGATGTTTAATCTCAAACTATATGCTAGGAAGAGATGCTAATAAAGGAATATGTTCAAATGCTTGCAGATATAAATATCATTTAGTTGAAGAAACTAGACCAGGTGAATATTATCCAGTAATAGAAGATGATAATGGAACATATATAATGAACTCTAAAGATCTTTGTATGATAAAACATATACCAGAATTAATGAACAGTGGTATTTACTCATTTAAGATAGAAGGAAGAATGAAAAGTGAATTCTATGTTGCATCAGTAGTGAAGGCTTATAGAGAAGCAGTAGATTCATATATGGCAGATCCTGAAAATTATGAGTTTAAAGAAGAATGGTTAGATACTCTAGCAAAAATAAGTCATAGACAATATCATACAGGGTTCTTCCTTGGTAAAACAGGAGAACAAACATATGATGTATCATCTTATGTTAGAGATTATGATATAGTTGGAATTGTTAAATCTTATAATCCAGAAACAAAAGAAGCTACTATACTGCAAAAAAATAGAGTATTCCAAGGGGACGAAGTAGAAATACTAAGAGCTCATACACCATATTTTAGTGTTAAATTAGAAGAAATGTTTGATGTTGAGAAGAAAGTTCCAACAACTGTTGCAAATAGAGCACATATGGTATTCAAGGTTAAGGTAGATACACCATTAAAAGAAAAAGATATGTTAGTAAAAAGTAAGAAAGTTTTAGAACTATAGAATAACTTAGGAGGAACGTAAAATGAATAAACCCATTTTAATAGGAATTACAGGTGGAACAGGATCAGGGAAAAGTACTATAGCAGATGAAATATACTCAAGTTTTTCTGATGAATGGATTGCTATGATACAACAGGATATGTATTATAAGGATCAAAGTCATCTAACAATGGAAGAAAGAGTTAAAACTAACTACGATCATCCTAGGGCATTTGATAATGACTTAATGCTTGAACATTTAAAAGATTTAATTAATGGTAAAACTATAGAAAAGCCAATTTATGATTTTGCAGAACATAACAGATCAAAAGAAACTGTTACTGTTCAGTCAAAAAGAATAATAATAGTTGAAGGTATATTAGTATTAGAAGATGAAAGAATAAGAGATCTTTTAGATATTAAAGTTTATGTTGATACAGATTCAGATATAAGAATACTTAGAAGACTAGTAAGAGATATAGAAGAAAGAGGTAGAACAGTTGAATCTGTTGTTGATCAATATCTTAGTGTTGTTAGACCTATGCATATGCAATTTACAGAACCAACAAAAAGATATGCAGATATAATAGTACCAGAAGGTGGACAAAATAAAGTAGCTATAGATATATTAGTTAGTAAAATTAAGGATATATTAAAATAGTTTGAATAGAAAACATCTCCTTAGGCGATAATTAAGCCGAGGGAGGTGTTTTTTTGTTTAAAAAAGATAAATTTAAATATAATAGAATAAAATTTATAATGAGTATATTTTTAGTAGAATTATTAATATTATCTGTAAGGATATATTTTTTGCAAATATATCCCTCAGAAATGGTATCTGGGCAAATGCAAAATCATCAATCAGAGAATATTTCGCAAATGAAATACAATATATTAGATACAAACGGAAAAAATCTATTAACATATAATAAAGAATACATAATGGTTTTAGATACAGAACCATTTAGACTTAATAACTATGAGGAGACACTAGAAGATTTAATGGCATTGAACTTTATTATGAAATCAGAAGATAAAGAGTTTAATTATACATCAATAATGAAGGATATTGGGAAACATTATTATAAAATAAGTAAAGAAACTTTTGAAAAAGTAAATAAATTATCTAATATAAAAGGAATATATACTTATATCTATGATGAAATAGATAGAAAAGAAGCTTGGAAAGTTGGGAATTTATTATCAGAGATAGGTGTAGACGATAATATAGTACCGGGATCTTTAGAAGATGAATTAAATAAATATCTAGGAGATAACATAATACCACAATCTAAATTTTATTTAGATGAAAAAGCTGTTTATGGTGATGCTAGTTTAGAACTAAATAATGATAATAATAATTTAAAATTGACAATTAATAATGAGTGGCAAGAGAAAGCCGTTGATGTCTTAAAAAGTAAAGACTATGATTTTTTAAAAAATGTAGGGATTGTAATATCAGAAGCTGAAACAGGTAAGATAAGAGTTATGGCGCAAAAAGATGATAGTCAGGCTAATGTTAATTTAGGTATTGAAGCTTTAGGATTTGAACCAGGATCTATTTTTAAAGTAGTTACAGAAGCAGTAGCTTTAGATTTAGGATTAATAAATACTCAAGATGTATTTTTTTGTGGGGGTGACATATGCACTAAGGATGGAAAACCTTATGGACATGGTAATTTATCTGTTGAGGATGCAGTAAAAATATCTTGTAATGATATTATTGCAAAAGTAGGAGAATTAGTTGGATATGAAAAAATTATGGAGTACGGAGTTAAAATGGGGTTATTTGATAGGGTGCTAAATATTCAAGGGAATGGTAGAAATGAGGCTATTGGAGTAAAACCTGAAAAAAGTGATGGAGTTAGTAATATTTCAATAGGTCAAACAATAATGGTTACTCCAATTCAAATGGCTGGTGTTTATAATACAATTGCAAATGATGGATTATATATAAAGCCAACATTAGTAGAAGAAATTATTGATAAAGATGATAATACAGTTAAAAAGTTTGAAAATGAAACGGTAAGAGTATTTAGCGAGACAGCAGCAAAAATAACGCAGGATACGCTGCGAAAGGTAATTTGGGAAGGATCAGGATTTGAAGCTAAGGTATCAGAGACAGAAGTTGGTGGAAAAACTGGAACATCAACAGGTGATGGAAGAGATGATCATGGATGGTTTGCAGGATATTTTGTTTTAGATGGGAAAAAATATAGCATGGTGGTTATAGCTCCAAATATAGGACTTAAGCATCCTGATGGTAGAGAACTTGGTGGTGGTAATACAGGTGCACCAATATTTAGAGATGTGATAACTAGCCTTATGGAAGAATAAATTTTAGGGATTTTAAAGTTTTAAATAAATTTTATAATTAAAAGACATGGATTTATATATTAAAAAATCTATGTCTTTTTTTGTGTATTTAAATTTTTTTTTGTGTACAAGCAATATTTCAGTATTAAATCATAGTATATAATAAGAACTAGTAGGAGGAATTTCTATGTTTTTTGTATCAAATATAATAGAACTGATTTGTAACTCTATATTTTTAACGGGATACATATCAGGTAATAATACATTTCCAAAGCCCTTAGACGAAGTGGAGGAATCAACTTATCTAGCACGTTTGAGAGATGGAGATAAAGAAGCAAAAAGTGTGCTTATAGAGAGAAATCTTAGATTAGTTGCGCATATTGTAAAGAAATACTCATTCCCAAATAAAGACATAGATGAACTAATATCTATAGGGACAGTAGGACTTATTAAGGCTATAGATTCATTTGATTCATCTAAAGGAACTAGACTTGCCACATATGCATCTAGGTGTATTGAAAATGAAATTTTAATGCTGTTTAGAAATAATAAAAAACAGAAAAGTGAAGTTTATCTTCAAGATCCAATTGGTGTGGATAAAGAGGGAAATGAAATATGTTTAATTGATGTCCTAAGTAGCGAAAAGGATTCCGTGTTAGAAAAAGTAGAAAGTAATCTACAAATAAAAGCTCTATATAATAAGATTGGTATCTCTCTAAGTGAAAGAGAAGGTGAAATATTAAAAATGAGATATGGTCTTATAGATGGAAGGTGTAAAACTCAAAGAGAAATAGCAGCTATATTAGGTATTTCAAGGTCATATGTATCTAGAATAGAAAAAAAAGCATTAAAAAAATTAAAAAAGGAATTGTATAATTAGTAATAAATATATGCCTTTGTAAGAAAGATTCATTATTAAAGAAGGATTTTAGATGATTTTATAGAATAAATATAGAATAAGGATGAATCTTAGGAGGGTAAATAATGTATTTTTTAAATGAATTACTAAGTAGTACTATTGAGAAACATGCTTCAGATTTACATTTAACTGTTGGTATTCCACCAACTATAAGAGTTAATGGTAGATTAATAAAACTTGGTGAAGAGAAATTATTACCAGCGGATATTGAAGTATTTGCTAAAGAGATTTTAGGAAGCAAGTACGATATGTATGTAGAAATTGGAGAAATAGATACATCATATTCATTACAAGGAGTTGGACGATTTAGAATAAATATATTTAAACAAAGAAATAGTGATGCTATAGCTATAAGAGTAATTGCCTTAAAAATTCCAACATTAGATGAATTAAATCATCCTCCAATAATAAAAGAGTTAGTTAAAAAACAAAGAGGTTTAGTTTTAGTTACAGGTCCTACAGGGAGTGGGAAGAGTACAACACTAGCAGCTATGATTAATGAGATTAATGCTACAAGAGAAGCTCATATAATTACACTTGAAGATCCTATAGAATATTTACACAAACACAATAAGTGTATTATAAATCAAAGAGAAATAGGTAAAGATAGTAAAAGTTATAAAAATGCCTTAAAGGCAATACTTAGAGAAGACCCTGATGTGATACTTGTAGGAGAAATGAGAGATTTAGAGACAATATCAATTGCCATAACTGCAGCAGAAACTGGACATTTAGTATTCTCCACATTACATACAATAGGGGCGGCTAAAACTATAGATAGAATAATAGACGTGTTTCCACCATACCAACAGCAACAAATTAGAGTTCAATTAGCGGCTGTAATTCAAGGGGTAATTTCACAGCAGTTAGTTACAAAGGCATATGATAAAGGCAGAGTAGCTGCGTTAGAAATAATGACTACTACTCCTGCAATTCAAAACTTAATAAGAGAAGGTAAGACTCATCAAATTGAGTCAGCAATACAAACAGGTAGTAAGTATGGAATGAAGACTATGGATATGGCTCTTGCAGAGTTATATAAAAATGGGGTTATTACAATTGAAACGGCATTAGCTAGTTCAATTGATAAAGAAGCATTTAAAAGAGGTATGATATTATAAGAAGAGGAATAACTATATTTTTTATAGTTATTCCTTTTTTTATATAAAAATTTGAATATATATAAAAATATGGAGGAAAATTAGAATGTATGTGGAATATAGTACATAGATAGTTAGTTTAGTGTTGTATATAAGTAGTTGTTTTATCTATTAGTAAATGCTAAAATAAAATAAATATTAAATTTTATTAAAAATAGATTAAAAAATACTGGCTATTTTTATTAGATTAGTAGTATAATTTTATTTAGTAAAACTATATATTATTTTATTATATTAATCAATATACAAAAGATAATAGGATAAAGGTCAGATTATTTTACAAGAAAATCGTTATGAGTACAAAAATCTTCATTATTTAACTCATTACCTATTGTTAAAAAGGTATATAATGAGTTAAAATTAGTATATAGGCATAATGTGGCCTTGTGCAACAGTAAGAGAGACTAAAATAATAGATGAAATTAATCTTTTAATTAAGGTAAAAAAATACTACTAGATATTTTCTGAGGGAGGAATTGTTTTGTTAGATTTTGAAGTTGATATGCAAGAGTTAACCAATATTAAAGTTATTGGTTGTGGTGGCGGCGGTGGGAATGCCGTTAATAGAATGATAGCCGAAGGTTTAAAAAATGTTGAATTTATAGCAGTTAATACTGATAAACAAGCTTTAATGTTGTCTCATGCCAATATTAAAATTCAAATTGGGGAAAAATTAACTAAAGGACTAGGAGCTGGTGCAAATCCTGAAATAGGTAAAAAAGCAGCAGAAGAAAGTAGAGAAGAAATTGCGGAAGCTATAAAAGGTGCTAATATGGTGTTTATAACTGCTGGTATGGGCGGTGGAACAGGAACAGGAGCAGCACCGGTTGTAGCTCAAATAGCAAAATCAATGAATATTTTAACAGTAGGTGTTGTAACTAAACCATTCCCATTTGAAGGAAAAAGAAGAATGACACATGCTGAAATGGGTATAGAAAATTTAATGCAAGCTGTAGATACATTAGTAATTATTCCAAATCATAGATTACTACTAATGGCTGATAAGAAAACAACCCTTCTTGATTCATTCAGATTAGCTGATGATGTTTTAAGACAAGGGGTTCAGGCTATATCAGACTTAATAACTATTCCAGGAGTAGTTAATGCAGATTTTGCGGATATAGAGACAGTTATGTTGAATAAAGGTTTAGCACATATGGGAGTAGGGCATGGTACTGGCGATAATAAGGCTCAAGATGCTGTAAGGCAAGCAATATCATCACCACTACTTGAAACTTCAATAGAAGGAGCTACAGGGGTTATAATTAACTTTACAGGTGGCGTTGATCTAGGAGCTATAGAAGTATTTGAAGCTGCTGATATTGTACGTGAATCTGCAGATCCAGATGCTAACATAATATTTGGTGCTGTTATTGATGAAAGTTTAAATGATGAAATTAGAATAACAGTAATAGCTACAGGGTTTGAAGAGGATGATAGTAAAATTATACCAACTAAAAATGTAGTTGAGACAAAGAGAGCGGTTTCGCAATCAAAGCCTGCAATACAGGAAGAAGTTGTGAGACAAGAAGCACCAAAGGCCGATCCATTATTAGAGTTTGACACAGAAAGTGTTAATATACCGAGTTTCTTAAGAACAAGAAAATAACATATATAAATAAGGGAAAGATTAATATTTATTAATCTTTCCCTTATTTTTTTATAAAATTACATAAAGTTAGTAATTAAAATATTTAATTTTAACAAATAAATATCATTGTAAGAATTAAGTGTAATTAATTGTAAAAAATAAGGGAGGAAAAAATTTTTTCTGCTTAGCTATTATGACAAAATTTTAATATATAAGAGTTTATAATTTAACTATAGAGGAGGAGGAGTATGGTCGTATATATTGATGTGTTACTATTTGAAAACTTTGTAGTTAATTTATTTTTATTATTATTAACATTTAAATTAGTAAGATTTAGTTATAAGAAGAGTATATATTTTTCAGCACTATTAGGAGCAATATATACATTAGCTTTATTCTTGGAATGGCCTTTTGGGACAAGTTTTATATCTAAAGTATTAGTTGCAGCATTAATGATAAGTATAGCAATAGAAAAGAGAAAAATTAATAATATACTAAAATGTTTAGGTTGTTTTTTTACACTTTCCTTTACACTTTGTGGATTATGTTTTAGTTTTGCATTAATGAAAAACCAATATGATGTTTTTCAGAAATTTGAAATGAATAACTATTCAATAAAATATATATTAGTGTCACTAATGATATTATATATATTCATAGTGCGAGTTTATGAATATTTAAAAGATAGAAATATTGTAGATAACTTAATATATGAAATAGAAATATCAGTTAATCAAAATATATTTTATATAAAAGGATTTTTAGATACAGGTAATGAACTAAGGGAACCCATAACGAATCTTCCATGTATTATTGTAGAAGATAGTTATCTAAACAAAGTTGAAATTCCAGATAAGGAATGCTTTAGTATTCCTTATAGTACTATTGGGGAAAGCGGAAAGATAAAAGGATTTAAAGGAGAAAAAATTAGAATAAGAAGTCAAGATGGAGAATGGAGAGTTATTGAGGCAATAATATGTACCTGTAAAAACGTATTAAGTAAAGAAGATGAGTTTAATGCATTATTATCAAGAGGAATAATTTAGGAGGGCAATATGTTAAGATTAGATATCTTATTAAATAGAATTTTAGAAAAATTAAAATTAAATATTTTTAAGTCTAAAGTACATTATGTAGGGGGAAATGATGCCTTGCCACCTCCACTTAAAAGGGAGGAAGAGGAAGAGTTAGTTGAGAGATTAATGAAGGGTGATGAAAGTATAAGAGATATTCTTATAGAAAGAAATCTAAGACTTGTAGTGTATATTGCGAGAAAATTTGAGAATACTGGAGTATGTGTTGAAGATTTAATTTCAGTTGGTACTATTGGTTTAATAAAAGCTGTAAATACTTTTAATCCAGAAAAGAAAATTAAACTTGCAACTTATGGGTCAAGATGTATAGAAAATGAAATACTTATGTATTTAAGAAGAAATAGTAAGGTAAAGGCTGAAATATCTTTTTACGAGCCATTAAATATTGATTGGGATGGGAATGAATTATTATTATCTGATATATTAGGAACAGAAAATGATACTGTTTATAATTTAATTGAAGATGAAGTTGATAAACAACTATTATTTTTAGCGCTTAAGCATTTAAATGATAGAGAAAAAGAAATAGTTAAGCTTCGTTTTGGACTTAATGGAACTAAGGAAAATACACAAAAAGAAGTGGCTGACATGCTTGGAATATCACAGTCATATATATCAAGATTAGAAAAGAAAATAATAAATAGATTAAAAAAAGAAATCAATAAAATGATTTAGGTTGTCTTTAGTATAAAAATAAATTCTAACGGAAATAATAATTAATGCAGTATGTTATTACTTCCAAAGGGGTTGATGATTTTGATCATTAATAAAGTAGAAATATGTGGAGTAAACACTTCAAAGTTACCCATAATAAAAGAAAAAGAGAAAAGAGAATTACTTCTTAGTATGAGATCTGGAGACCCAAATGCAAGAGAAACTTTTATTAAAGGTAATTTAAGGTTAGTTCTAAGTGTAATTCAGAGATTTAATAATAGAGGAGAAAATGTTGATGATTTATTCCAAGTTGGGTGTATAGGATTAATGAAATCTATTGATAATTTCGATTTAGGGCAAAATGTTAAATTTTCAACTTATGCAGTTCCTATGATTATAGGAGAAATTAGAAGATACTTAAGAGACAATAACGCTATAAGAGTAAGTAGGTCTTTAAGAGATATTGCTTATAAGGCATTACTAGTTAGAGATAGGCTTGTTAAGGAAAATAACAAGGAACCTACAGTATCACAAATAGCAAAGGAATTGAACTTACCAAGGGAGGATGTAGTCTTTGCATTAGACGCAATCCAAGATCCTGTATCACTATTTGAACCAATATATCACGATGGCGGAGATGCTATTTATGTAATGGATCAAATAAGTGATTCTAAAAATACAGACGATAGTTGGCTTGAGGATATTTCAATAAAAGAGGCTATGAAAAAGTTAAATGATAGAGAAAAATTAATTTTAACATTAAGATTCTTTAATGGAAGAACCCAAATGGAAGTAGCAGATGAAATTGGAATATCACAAGCCCAGGTATCAAGGTTAGAAAAAACTGCACTAAAACATATGAAAAAGTATGTATAGGTTTAAAAGTAGAATTTAAATGATTATGAAGACATCGATTATTGATAATTAATATATCTAATTGGTGTCTTTTTGTATTGTTACAAATTTATAATATATTTCCAATAGAACATGCATATAATTATAATGAATAATATATTTAAGGGGAGGATATAGGTATGTACAGTAGATTTAATAATGGAGATACAGATAATATGAAAGCATTGGATAATTATATTATAGAGGACGATACTTTAGGAAATTTAGATAATGATTTAATATTACATTCATTAAATGCAATAAGATCTATGGAAATAATAGATATAAAAACTGGATGTAAGCTTGGTTTTGTACAAGATTTAGTAATAGATATTGATCAAAGTAAAATAGTGTCTATTATAATACCACCAGTAGGGAAGAATTGGTTTAATAAAGAAGAGGATATTGAAATTCCTTGGGAAAAAGTTATAAAGGCAGGTATGGATGTTATTTTAGTGGATACATCTAAATAGAATTTCAATTATATATGGATAAATTATATTAAAAATTGTATAATAGTAACATAATGATAAAATACCTATAGGAGAGGAGTGAAATATATGAAATGTCCTTTTTGCTCCTTCGAGGAGAGTAAAGTAGTAGACTCTAGATCTACAGACGATAATACTACAATAAGAAGACGAAGAGAGTGTTTAAATTGTAGCAAGAGATATACTACATATGAAAAGGTAGAAGATATACCAATTTTAGTAGTTAAGAGAGATTTAACAAGAGAAATATTTAATCGAGAAAAGGTTGTTAATGGATTAATAATTGCTTGTCAGAAAAGACCAGTTTCAAGAAAGCAAATTGAAAACATAGCAGAAGATATTGAAAAAACAATATCTAATAAAATGGTTACTGAGGTTGAGACTGAACAAATTGGTGAAATGGTAATGGAGAGATTAAAAGAAGTAGATGAAATATCTTATGTAAGGTTTGCGTCTGTCTATAGACAATTTAAAGACATTAATACATTTTTAGAGGAAATTAAAAGTTTGGTTGAAAAAAATAAATGATAGAAATCCTAATTTGCGTTAGGGTTTCTTTTTTATTTGAATAATAGTTTTAACAAAGTTAAGACTATATTAAAAAGTGTTAAGATGTTATTATAAAATAGAAAAAATATTAATATAGTGTTAAAATATTATAAAGAATCATAAGAAATTATAAGAGGTGTAGAAATGAATATACTTAAATTAGAGAACTTAAAAACAAATAAAGATTTTTTTGAAATAGATTTAGAGAGTGTTAAGGTTGTATTTTCAACAGCGAAAAATGGAAGAAGTTTTAATAGGCATACTGATGATGGAATAGATAATTTAAAAAGTATAAAAAATGACTTTAAAATTTCAGGTGTTAAATATTTGAGACAAGTTCATAGTGATAAAGTTTATGTATATGACAATAACTATATAAGCATAAAAGAGGAAGAGGGAGATGGAATAATAACTAATGAAAATAATGTAGCAGTGGGAGTATTTACAGCCGATTGTGTTCCTATAATTATAGTAAATGAAGAGAAAAAGGTAGTGGCTTCAGTACATAGTGGCTGGAAGGGGACTTATAGTTCAATAGTATCTAATACTATCAATAAAATGAAAGAGGAATTTAATATAGATGTTAGAAATACAAAGGTATATATAGGACCCCATATAAGACAGTGTTGTTATGAAGTTTCTGAGGAATTGAAGGAAAAGTTTATTAAGAGCAGACCTATGGTAAGCAAAAAAAAATTATTTAATGGAAGAAACTTGAGTATGGAAGAATGTATATTAGATGATTTAAGGAAATCAGGTATAGAGGAAGAAAATATATTTTCTTTAGATTTATGTACTCATTGTGAGGAAAGGATAAAACTGCATTCATATAGAGGTACAACTGGAACATATGGTAGATTATTTTCATTTGTATATATAAAATAATTAAAATAAATAGATATGGAGGGGATAATAGTGGCAGAGGGAAAAATATTAGTAGTAGATGATGAAGAACATATTGTTGAATTAATTAGTTACAATCTTAGTGCGGCTGGATATAAAGTAGTAACAGCTAGTAATGGATTAGATGCTATTAAAATAGCAAAAGAAGAAAAGCCTAGATTAATTCTTTTAGATCTAATGCTTCCAGGGATGGATGGGTTTGATGTTTGTAAAGAAATAAGAGGAGATAAGGATTTTAAAAACACCTCTATTATTATGCTAACAGCTAAAGGGGAAGAACTAGATAAAATATTAGGACTAGAGCTTGGTGCTGATGATTATATAACAAAACCATTTTCAGTTAGAGAGTTATTAGCTAGAGTAAAAGCAGTGCTTAGAAGAGTTGGAACAATAAAAGAGGAAAATAATATATTTGTAGCAGGAAATTTAAAAGTTAATTTTGAAAGAAGAGAAGTTTTAATTAATGATAGTAAAGTTGATTTAACACTAAAAGAGTTTGAACTTTTAGATATTCTTATTAAAAATAGAGGAAAGATATTAACTAGAGATACTCTTCTTGATAAAATATGGGGTTATGAATATATTGGAGAAACTAGAACTGTAGATGTTCATATAAGATATATTAGAAAGAAAATAGAAGTAGATGATAAGAATCCTAAATTTATAGAAACTATAAGAGGAGTAGGGTATAGATTTAACCCAAATGAATATTAAATGAAAAAAAGAATAATAGTATTTAATATAATAACAGTTTTATTTGCATTAGTAATATTAACAAGTTCATTTATAGCATTAGTTAATGTTAATGAAATAGAAAAGACTAAAGGATTATTATCTTCTTATAATGAAATAATGAGTTTAAATCAGAATTTTACAGAGGAAAATTTAGATAATTTTAAAGTGAATGATATTAATGTAAGATTTACTTTAGTAGATAAAAAAGGTGATGTGATTTTTGATAGTAGTAATAAAAAACTTGAAAATCATTTAGATAGAGAAGAAATAATTAAAGCGTTTGAAAAAGGGAGTTCTAGTGTAACTAGATTTAGTAAAACAGAAGGAGCGAACTTAGTTTACTATGCAAGTCAGTTAAGAGATGATGTAATTATAAGAAGTGCGGTACCTCTATCTACAGTAAGGGTATTTGCCCCGGGATATTTAAAATATTACATTGTATGCATTATACTGGTAATTTTATTATCATTAGCTGTATCATTAAAACTAGTGAGAGCAATTATATATCCTGTAAAAGAATTAGAAATAGTTACAGGTAAAATTGCAAATGGTGACTTTAATAGAAGAGCTAAAATTCATACTAAGGATGAAATAGGATCGCTGGCACATACATTTAATAATATGGCAGATCAACTTCAAGTTAGAATAAGTGATTCTTTAGATAAACAAAATAAGTTAGAGTCTATATTAGAAAGTATGGAAAGTGGAGTTATTGCTATAGATAATCAAGAAAAAATTATTCTTATAAATCCATATGCAAAAAAAGTATTTGGATTAAATAAAGATATAATAGGAAGAGATATAGGTGAGTATATAATAGATTATGATTTTATAAATTTTATAAGAAATACTCAAGATATAGAAACAGTAGAGGTTAGAATACTTCATCCTATTGAACGGGAGCTTAGAATTAAGAAAGCACCGATAATAAATAGCATTAAGTTTCCAATAGGAACTGTAGTTGTTGTTCAAGATATTACTGATATTAAAAGACTTGAAAATATGAGAAGTCAATTTGTTGCAAATGTATCCCATGAACTTAGAACACCGCTGACGTCTATAAAAGGTTTTGCAGAGACTTTAAAGTATGTAAAGGAAGAGGATACAAAAAATAAATTTCTAGATATTATTGATAAAGAGGCAGATAGGCTTACAAGATTAATAAATGATATACTAGTATTATCAAATATTGAAAATAATACTACTGTATTAGAATCAGAATTTAGACCAGATGAAGTTATAACTGATGTAATTAATGTAGTATCCGGACAAGCAGCCGTTAAGAAAATAAGTATAGAATGTTTACTTAAACATAAAGGATTATTAGTTGGAGATAGAGATAAATTTTTTCAACTTATACTTAATTTAATTGAAAATGCTATTAAGTATTCTGGTGAAAAAAGTTCTGTAATTGTAAAAAGCTACAGCGATAAGGAGTATATATATATAGAGGTAATAGATAATGGGTTTGGAATTCCAAAGGAAGATTTGCCAAGAATATTTGAACGATTTTATAGAGTTGATAAGTCTAGATCAACTGGAGGAACGGGGCTTGGACTTGCAATTGTAAAGCATATTGTTAAGATATTTAATGGAGAAATATATGTGGATTCTAAAATTGGAGTTGGAACTAAATTTACGGTTAAAATAAAGAGAACATATTAGAAAATAAAAAATACTTAGCAATTATAGAAGAGGTTTTTAAATTACCTTAATATAGTGCTAGGTGTTTTTTTTGTGTTTTTAACCTACAATGTTAAAATTTGTTAATGATTATATAACCTTTCTTAACCTTTAAATAATACTCTCTTAATCTTAAGAAGCTAATATATAAATATAGAATAAAATAAAAAAAATGTATGGGGGATGAGATTATGAAAAAAAGAAATTTGAAATTAATAATTACTACATTAGTTATATCTATAGTGGGAGGTGCAATAAGTGGATGTTCATCAAATGAAAATAAGGAGTCGGTTAATGAGTTAGAAAGAGTTACAATTTCTATATCTGGATCTACTTCAATAGGACCTCTAATGGAAAAAATTGCAGTAGAATATGAAAATAAAAATGAAGGAATTACAATAGAAATTAATCAAGTAGGATCATCAGCTGGAATTAAAGATGCAATAAATGAAGTTTCAGAAATTGGTATGGCTTCAAGAGAATTAAAAGATGAAGAAAAGCAAGAAGTAACAGGTACTGTAATAGCATATGATGGTATAGCATTAATAACTAGTAAAAATAATCCTGTTAAAGATATAACTTTAGAAGAAGCTAAAGGAATATATACTGGGAAAATAACTAATTGGAAAGAGTTAAAAGATGGAATAGATTCCCCAATAGTTGTAGTATCTAGAGAAGAAGGATCAGGAACTAGAACAGCTTTTGAAGAAATAGTTGGATATAAATCAGAAGAATTAGTACAAACAGCAACAATTGCAGATGGATCAGGAAGTATAAAAACTACTGTTTCTGGAAATGAAAATGCCATTGGATTTGTATCATTTGAATATTTAGATGATACAATAGGATATTTAAATCTTGATGGTGTAAAACCAGAAGCTTCACTTGTTAAAAGTGGTGAATATAAATTATCAAGACCATTTATATTAGCAACTAAAACTTTAAAAACAACAGAAAATAGTAAAAGATTGATTGACTATATATTAAGCACAGAAGGTCAAAAAATAGTTTCAGATAATAAACTTATAACTTTAGATTAAATTGTATTTAAATAATTTAATTAGGATTTTAACAGGGAATATAGTATTAGATAGACTATATTTCCTGTTTTTATGATAGGGAATGTTAAATTTCATTAACAAAACTATAATATTTCTTAACAATAGAATAATCTTTTCTTAACTTTGGGAAGCTAATATAAATACATAAACAAAGATAAAAAGTCTTAAAGGATTTTGGAGGAGTAAATATGAAGAATAAAAGCTTAAAACTAATCATTTGTGCAATAATTGTAACAATGATTGGGGGAGTATTTGCAAGTTGCTCAAGTAATGAAGAAAAGACTGAAGTAAATAAAGTTTCCGTATCAGGATCTACATCAGTAGGACCAATAATGGAGAAAATAGCATCAGAATATGAAAGTAAAAATGAAAATATATCAATAGAAATTAACCAAGTTGGTTCATCCGCAGGAATTAAAGATACAATAAATGGAGTTTCAGAAATAGGTATGGCTTCAAGAGAATTAAAAGATGAAGAAAAAAAGGAAGTAACATCAACAATAATAGCATACGATGGTATGGCTTTAATAATACATAAAGATAATCCAGTTAAAGAAATAACACTAGAAGAAATTAAAGGGATTTATACTGGCGAGATAACTAATTGGAAAGAATTAAATGGAGGGTTAGATTCACCGATAGTTGTAGTATCTAGAGAAGATGGATCGGGTACTAGAACAGCTTTTGAGGAAATAGTTGGATATAAATCGGAAGAATTAATAGATAAAGCAATTATAACAGATGGATCAGGAAGTATAAAAACTATTGTTTCTGGAAATAAAAATGCAATTGGATTTGTATCGTTTGAATATTTAGATGAAACAGTAAAAGGATTAAAGGTTAATGGAGTAGAACCAGAAGCAGAGCTTGTAAAGAATGGCGAATATAAATTATCAAGGCCATTTATATTAGTAACTAAGTCTTCAAATTCAACAGAAAATAGTGAGAAAATAATAGATTATATATTAAGTGATGAAGGACAAAAAATAATTTCAGATAACAAGCTTATAAGTGTCAATTAAATATTATAAATTAGGTAAAGTCTATAAAATAATAAGTTATAAAAAAGAAAGCTATATTTTGGGTAGTTATAAAAAATTTCTAGGAGGACTTAGTATGATAAGTGCAAAAGAAAGGAATAATAAAAGTAAATATGTAATAGAAAATATATCACAATTAATATTTTTAATAAGTGCACTAATTGCAGTAATTAGTTTATTACTTATAATAGGATTTGTGTTTTTTAAAGGGTTAACGCCTTTCATTAGTAAAGGATATTCATTTAAAGAATTTTTATTTGGAACTAAGTGGGTACCAAGTGCTGATAAATATGGTGTTCTACCTATGATTTTAGCTTCAATATTTGGAACTATAGGATCACTAATAGTTGGAGTTCCAATAGGTGTGTTAACAGCAGTTTTCATTGCAGAAATAGCTCCGAAAAGAGTTGGAAAAATAATATCTACGGCAGTTGAATTATTAGCAGGAATACCATCTGTTTTATATGGGGTATTTGGACTTGCCATTATAGTGCCATGGATACAAAAAACTTTTGATAAGCCAATGGGGCAAAGTTTATTTGCGGTTATTATTGTATTATCTATTATGATGTTACCAACAATAATTACAGTATCAGAAACTGCAATTAGAGCAGTTCCAAAAGCTTATAAAGAAGGATCTTTAGGACTTGGAGCATCTCATATAGAAACAACTTTTAAGGTTGTACTTCCAGCAGCAAAATCAGGTATTTTAGCTGCAGTAGTACTTGGGATTGGTAGAGCAATTGGAGAAACTATGGCAATAATACTTGTTGCAGGAAATTCGCCAATTATAGCAAACTCTCTTTTTGATGGAGTAAGACCACTAACTACGAATATAGCATTAGAAATGGGCTATGCATTTGGAACTCATCAAGAAATGTTATTTGCAACTGGTGTAGTATTATTCCTATTTATATTATTATTAAACTTAGTATTAAGTAAACTTTCTAGTAAGGAAGGTATGTAATTATGAGAAAAGTTAAAGAAAATATATTAAAAGCATTAGTATGGATGTCGGCAGCTATTACGGTAATAGTACTTGTAGCAATTCTTTCATTCATATTTATAAAAGGATATAAATTAATAACATTTAAATTTTTAACAAACAATTATTCACCAAGTGGTAATGGAGGAATATTACCAATGATAGTTACAACTATTTATACAGTTGTACTATCAGTAATTATTGCAACACCAATAGGAATACTAGCGGCTATATATCTTCGTGAATATGCAAAACAAGGAATTATTGTTAAAATAATAAGATTTGCAACAGAAAGTTTAGCAGGAATACCATCAATAGTTTATGGATTATTTGGATCAATATTTTTTGTAGTAACATTGAAACTTGGATATTCGATTTTATCAGGTTCGCTAACTGTTGCCATAATTATTTTACCTGTTATTATACGTACGACTGAGGAAGCTCTAAAATCAGTTCCTCAAGCTTATAGAGAAGCATCATTAGGTCTTGGAGCAACAAGGTTCCAAACTTTATATAAAGTTATTGTACCTAGTGCTATGCCTGGCGTTTTGTCAGGAGTAATTCTTTCTATAGGTCGTGTAGTTGGTGAATCTGCAGCAATACTATTAACTGCGGGAACAGTTGCGAAAATGCCGAAAGGTATTATGTCAAGTGCTAGAACACTTACAGTACAATCTTATTTAGTAACTAAAGAAGCTGGAGATATACAACAGGCAGCGGCGGTAGGAATAGTATTAATAGTTATAATACTTATTTTAAACACTATAGCAAAATTAATTACTAAAAAGTTTAGTAAGGCTAATTACTAATTTAAATAACACAAATATTATTTAAGAGGTGTAGAAATGTCAAATAAGATACAACCGAAAATACAGGTTAGAGATTTAGATTTATTCTATGGAGATAATCAAGCATTAAAGAAAATAAATATAGATTTAGAAGCAAATAAAGTAACTGCATTTATAGGTCCATCTGGGTGTGGAAAGTCAACTTTTTTAAGGACGTTGAATAGAATGAATGATCTAATTGATGGTGTTAAAGTGACTGGAGAGGTACTAGTAGACGGAGAAGATATATATAAGAGCTCAGATGTAATAGCATTAAGAACTAAAGTTGGGATGGTGTTTCAAAAGCCTAATCCATTCCCAATGTCTATATATGATAATATAGCATATGGGCCAAGATTACATGGAATTAGGGATAAAAAAACATTAGATGAAATTGTTGAAAAAAGTTTAAAAGCGGCAGCGCTTTGGGATGAAGTACATGATAGGTTAAAGAAAAGTGCATTAGGTTTATCTGGAGGTCAACAACAAAGATTATGTATAGCAAGAACTATAGCTGTATCTCCAGAAATAATATTAATGGATGAACCAACATCAGCATTAGATCCTATATCAACAAATAAAATGGAAGAATTAATGGATGAATTAAAGAAAAAATATACTGTAATAATAGTAACTCATAATATGCAGCAAGCTGGAAGAATAGCAGATAAAACAGCATTCTTCCTAAATGGAGAAATTATTGAATATGGAAATACTGAGGATATATTTTATAAACCAAGGGATAAGAGAACAGAAGATTATATAACAGGTAGATTTGGTTAAAATTAATATAATAAAGTAATATGAGGTGATAAATATGGTTAGGAAATTAATGGGTGACAGAGTAAAATTATTAAATAGTGATTTGATAAATATGGCAAGTTTAGTTGAGAAGCAAATATATGATAGTATGGTTGCATTAAAGGAACAGGATGTATTACTTGCAGAGAAAGTAATTGAAAATGATGATAAAGTAGATGATATGAATAGAGATATAGAAGAGAAATGTGTAAAATTTATGGCTATAGAATCTCCGGTTGCCAAAGATTTAAGACGTATATATACTACATCTAAAATCGTTACAGATTTAGAACGTATGGCAGATCATGCAGTTGATATTTGTAAAATTGTAAAAAGATTAAAGGGAGTTAGCTTTGTAGATGAGATATTGCCAATATGGAGAATGGGTGATATAGTTACTGAAATGATAAAGCTATCTATTGAAGCATATATAAATGGAGATGTAGATGCAGCTTATAAAATATGTAAGATGGATGATGGTGTAGATACTATTCATGAGAATATGTTCGAAACAGTTTTTAAAAAAATGGCCAAAGATGAAAATGTAATTAATCAAGGTACACAAATTTTATTTATATCTAAGTATATAGAAAGAATAGGAGATCATGTAACCAATATATGTGAATGGATTATTTTTTCAAAAAAAGGAACTTATGTAGATTTAAACGAGTAATATAACTAAAAATTATAATAAAATCACTCTTTTTTATAAAAAAGAGTGATTTTATTCGTCAAAAGTTTACATATTCTATTTTAAATGATATGCTTATAATATAATGTAGAGGCTTTCTCGAGTCTCTACACTTTACAGACTAATATTTTCCTAAAAAATTGACTAGAAAGTATTATTAATGTAATATAACATAAAGATAGTATGTTATTATAGGAGTGTAAAAAATGAGAAACTTAATTACAAAAGTGGAACCAGGCAGTATTGCCGAAGAAGTAGGAATAGAAGTTAATGATGTTCTACTAGCTATTAATGATACAGAGATTGATGATATTATAGATTATAAATTTTTAATGCCTGATGCAGAAATAGTTTTAGATATAGAGAAACCAAATGGAGAGATCTGGGCCTATGAAATAGAAAAAGAATATGGTGAGGATATTGGTCTTGAATTTGGTGGAGGAATAATGGATAAAGCAAAAAGTTGTAGTAATAAATGCATGTTTTGCTTTATAGATCAAAATCCTAAGGGGATGAGAGATACTTTATATTTTAAAGATGATGATTCAAGATTATCATTTCTTCAAGGGAATTTTGTAACTCTTACAAATATGAAAGATGAAGATATTGATAGAATAATAAAGTATAAAATTAGTCCGATTAATATATCAGTACATACAACAAATCCAGAGCTTAGAGTTACAATGCTTAAAAATAGGTTTGCAGGGGCTATAATGGATAGGCTTAAAAAATTAAGAGAAGCTGAAATAGAAATGCATGCGCAAATTGTTTTAATGCCAGGGCTTAATGATGGAGAAGAATTAAAGAGAACTATAAAGGACCTTTACACATTAGTACCTTATGTAAAGAATATAGCTATAGTTCCACTAGGACTTACAAAACATAGAGAGGGATTAGCAAAGTTAAACACATATACTGAGGAAGGTGCCAGAGAACAAATAGAGATGGTACGAGAATTCCAAGATAAGTATATTAAAGAAATAGGGTCACCATTTGTAAGATTATCAGATGAATTTTATTTAGTTGCAGGTATAGAAGTACCAAAGAATGAATTTTATAATGAATATGATCAGCTTGAAGATGGTGTAGGTATGATTAGGTACTTTAGAGATAAAATTGAAAATGATGTTAAAAAATTAAATAAAAATCTCAAAGGGAGTTTTTCTTTAGTTACAGGAACATTAGCTTTTGATGAAATAAATAGAGCTGCAAATTTAATAAAAAATACAAATCCTAACATAGAAATGGAAGTTTTTGGAGTAGTTAATAATTTCTTCGGTGAATCAATAACTATAGCAGGACTTTTAACAGGTAAAGACATAATAGAACAATTAAAAGGTAAGATAAAATCAAAATATTTGATTATGCCAAATAATATGTTTAGAAAAGGTTATGAATTAGGACCTGAAGAACAGATAATGTTAGATGATACAAAAATTGAAGATTTAGAAGAAGCATTAGGTATTAAGATCATAGTTTGTGATTATACAGGCGATGACCTTATTGACATAATAAATACACATTGCAAGGAGGAGATATAATGGGAAAACCAATAGTTGCTATAGTTGGGAGACCAAATGTAGGTAAATCAACATTATTTAATAGATTAGCAGGTAAGAGAATATCTATAGTTCAGGATACCCCAGGGGTAACAAGAGATAGAGTTTATGCTGAAGCTGAATGGTTAAATTACAATTTCACAATGATAGATACAGGGGGAATAGAACCAGAAAGAGAAGATATCATTGTTCAACAAATGAGAAGACAAGCGAATATAGCTATTGAAACAGCAGATGTTATAATATTTATCGTTGATGGTAGAGAAGGATTAACACCAGCTGATCATGAAGTGGCAAATATGCTTAGAAAAAGCAAAAAGCCAGTAGTACTTGTAGTTAATAAAATAGACTCTTTAAAAGATGAAGCTAATGCTTGGGAGTTCTATAATTTAGGAATTGGTGATCCAGTTACTATATCATCAGCACAAGGGCTTGGACTTGGAGATATGTTAGACAAAGTAGTTGAGCATTTTGATAAAGTAAAAAGTGATGATGAAGACGATGATGTAGTTAAAATTGCTATGATTGGTAAGCCAAACGTAGGTAAATCATCATTAATTAATAGACTATTAGGTGAGGAAAGACTTATAGTATCAGAAATAGCAGGAACTACAAGAGATGCTATTGATAGTAAACTTGAAACAGATAAGGGTAAATTTTTACTTATAGATACTGCTGGCCTTAGAAGAAAGAGTAAAGTAAAAGAAGAAATTGAAAGATATGCAGTAATTAGAACTTTCACTGCTATTGAAAGATCAGATGTATGTATATTAATGATAGATGCTACTGAAGGTGTTACAGAGCAAGATGAAAAAATAATAGGATTCGCACATGAACTTAATAAAGCTATAATGGTTGTTGTTAATAAATGGGATCTTGTTGAAAAAGATGATAAAACAATGCAAAAATATAAAGAAGAATTACAACAAAGTTTAAAATTCTTAAAATATGCTAAATATTTATTTATATCAGCAAAGACAGGACAAAGAGCTCATAAGGTACTTGAGGTTGCTAGTGAATGTTATGCTAACTATAATAAGAGAATAGGAACTGGAGTATTAAATGAAGTAGTAAATAGAGCTATTCTTATGAAAGAACCACCACTTATAGCTCTTAAGAGAGTTAAGGTTTATTATGCAACACAAGTTGCAACAAAACCACCAAAGTTTGTGTTCTTTATAAATGATTCAAGAGCGCTACATTTCTCATACCAAAGGTACTTAGAAAATCAACTAAGAGATAGTTTTGACTTTAGTGGTACAGGTATACAAATAGAATATAGAGAAAAGAAGAACTAGATATGAAAAAAGTGGCTTTTTTAGGAGGAGGTAGTTTTGGTACAGCGCTTGCCATACTACTTGCGAACAAAGGGAATGAAGTTAATATATATGCTAGAGAAGAATCAGTAGTTAATGATATAAATAACAACAGAAGAAACGATAAGTATATTAAAGGCTTATGCATACCGAAAAATGTCATGGCTTTTACAGATTTAGAAGAGACTGTTAGGGATGCAGATTATGTTGTCCTTGCAGTTCCATCACATGTTATTAGAAATTTAAGTGCAATTTTAAAGGGAAAAATCAGAGAAAGTGTACCTGTAATTAGCATAGCAAAAGGTATAGAGGAACATACTAACTTAAGGTTATCTGAGGTAATAGAAGAAGAGTTACCTAATCCAGTAGTAGTTTTATCTGGACCTAGTCATGCAGAAGAGGTAGCTTTTGGAATTCCAACAACAGTAGTAACATCTTCAAGAGATATGAAATATGCAACAGATGTTCAAGATCTATTTATGACTAATAGTTTTAGAGTCTATACTAATGATGATTTAGTAGGAGTAGAAATTGGAGGAGCTGTAAAAAATATTATTGCATTAGCCGCAGGTATATGTGATGGTATTGGATATGGTGATAATTCTAAAGCTGCACTAATGACAAGAGGTATGGCTGAAATAGTTAGAATTGGGGTTAAGCTTGGAGGAAGTTCAGAAACATTCCTTGGATTAACAGGTATGGGAGACTTAATAGTTACGTGTACTAGTAAACATTCAAGAAATAGAAGAGCTGGATTTTTAATTGGTAGTGGAAAAACTACTAAGGAAGCAACTCATGAAGTTGGAATGGTTGTAGAAGGTATAAAAGCTTGCAAAGCATTTTACGAATTAAAAGAAAAGTTGCAGGTGGAAATGCCTATAACAGATG
>X276_Barnacle_Goose__coassemble_199_pt1 | contig 28325 bp, 22 predicted proteins | sample X276_Barnacle_Goose__metabat2_low_PE_010 | metagenome-assembled genome bin X276_Barnacle_Goose
GTTTGGCACAGGCTGTTATATTAAAGAGACAGGAAATTCAGGCAAAATCTATTAAACAATTAGATGATAAAACTAATGAACTTATAATGAGAAATGCTTCAAATACAGCGAGGCAGTCCGTAGAAATTGCTAAAATGGCATCAGGAAGTTCAGTTGCAATTGAAACTTTAGAAAAATCATATGAGACTATTATGAAGGGAATTGAGGATACTAAGGCAATTCAAGAAAGTAATAGCATTCAAAGAAATGAAAATGCTAGAAAGCTTGAAACATTAAAACATAATATGAAGAAAAATATTGCTAAAAATTAGAAAATTCAAATTAGAAATAAAAGGTAATATATAAAGTTACTTTAAATATATCAAAAAGGAGAGAGTTGGTTATGGCTATTAATTTGGGAATTAACAGACAAGTAAATAATAATGGAGTAAATGCTTTAAATTTAAAAAAGAATGATATTTTAGATTTAACTAAAAGAAATCCAGGACTAAAAAAGGTTATTTTAGGTGCAGGTTGGGATGTAGCTAGTGGAGGAAAAGATTTTGACTTAGATATAGCGGCATTTTTATTAAATGAAAATAATAAGGTATCTAATGTTCCAGATGATATTATCTTTTTTAACAACATGGAAGGTCAAGGTATAAGACTTTATGAAGATAATAGAACTGGTGCTGGCGATGGTGATGATGAAACAATAGGAATAGATTTATCAATGATAAGAAATGATGTTTCTAAAATAGTCTTTATAGTTACAATTCATGAAGCACAAAATAGAAGACAAACTTTTGGTATGGTTGAAAACTCATATGTTAGATTATTAGATGTAGAAAACAATGAAAAGGAATTATGTAGATTTAACTTAAAGGAAAATGGATCAACAGTTACATCAATAATTTTTGCTGAACTTTATAGACAAGGATCTGAGTGGCAATTTAAAGCTATAGGTGATGGGAAAATTGCAGATTTAAATGGATTATTAAGTCTTTATATGTAATTAATAAATTGAGAAATAGGAGGAATTAAAATGGCAGGTATATTAAATTTACAAAAAAATGATATTTTAGATTTAACTAAAAAAGATCCTTCATTAAATAATATTCTAATAGGATGTGGTTGGGATGTAGCTAAGAAAAGATTATTTAGCATGCAAAGTGATTATGATTTAGATGTAATGGCAATATTATTAAATGATAATGAAAAACTGATAAGTAGTAGTCCTGTAATTTATTTTGGAAATAAAAAGGGTTCAGGGATATTTCTTCATGGAGATAATTTAACTGGTGCTGGTGACGGAGATGATGAAAAAATATCAATTTCATTAAATAAATTACCAAAGGATTGTTCTAAAGTTATATTTGCAGTAACCATTTATGATGCTATAAAAAGAAAACAGAATTTTGGTAAGGTAACTAATGCATATGTGAGAGTATTAAACGAAGATAAGGGAAATACAGAACTATGTAGATATAATCTATCAGAAAGTGGTGGAGATAATACTGCAGTAATAATTGCAGAAATATCAAAAGTAAATGGTGATTGGCAGTTTAAAGCAGTTGGTGAATTCTTACAAGCAACAGTTAAATCATTAGCAGATAAGTATAAATAATAATAGAAAAATATCTAGAATGTAGAAAAGTCATTAATACTAAGTTATAGATGACAAGAGTATTAAGGGGATAACTGTAGAATAAATATAAATAAGGAGTGATAATATGGCTATTAATTTAGGCGGAAGTTTTGGAAATTTAATTAATAACACAAATGAACCTTCAAGGGGGATAACCGTAGATTTAAATAAAAATGACATTTTAGATTTAACTAAAAGAAATCCAGGCCTTAAAAAGATTATGCTAGGAGCAGGTTGGGATATTTCAAATAATGGTTCAGATTTCGATATAGATATTGCTGCAGTATTATTAGATAGTAATAATAGATTTAATACAGTGGAAAATGTAATTTTCTTTAATAATAAGCAAGGACAAGGTATAAATCTATCAGGAGATAATAGAACAGGTGCAGGTGATGGTGATGATGAAACAATTATTATAGATTTAGATCTTATAAACCCTAACATAGCAAAAATCGCATTTTTAGTTTCAATTCATAACGCTCAGGCTAAAAGACAAACTTTCGGTATGGTTAATAACTCATATGTTAGATTAGTTGATATGGAGAGGAATGGGAAAGAAATTTGTAGATTTAATTTAAAGGAAAATGGTTCTACAGCAACGTCTGTATTATTTGCAGAGTTGATTAGACAAAGTGGAGAATGGCAATTTAAAGCTGTTGGAGAAGGAAAAATAGCAGATTTAAATGGTATATTGGCTTTATATCAATAGAAATTAAAGCGATATATAAAAATATTCAAGTAAGAATAAAGGGGACAAATATGATAAAAGGTCTAAGTAAAGAACAAGTAGAAGAAAATAGAAAAAAATATGGAGAAAATGTAATTAAAGAGGCAGAACCAGAAACTTTCTTTGATAAATTTAAGGATGCCTTTGGGGATCCTATGATAAAATTACTTTTAGCCATAGCTGCAATTTTAGGAATAATGGCTATAGTAGGATATGCTGAGTGGAGTGAAATAATAGGAATAGTTTTTTCAATATTTTTAGTAACTACTATATCAGCTAAAACAGAGATTGCATCTGATAATGAATATAGAAAATTAAAAAATAGTACTAAAAAAGATAAGTGTAAAGTATATAGAGATGGAGAAGCTATAGAAATTATAATTGATGAACTAGTTGTAGGAGATTATGTAATTCTTCAATCTGGTGATAAAATACCAGCAGATGGAGTATTAATTGAAGGGGAGTTAAGAGTAAATAATTCATCTTTAAATGGAGAAGCAGAAGAGTGTAAAAAAATTGCTTCACCAGATCATGGGAATAATGATGAATATAATGAAGTTGCAGTTTCAATTACAGGAGATGTTTTTGTAGACAAGTCATCTTTATTTAGAGGTGCAGTTACAGTTAATGGAGCCGGAGTTATGAAGGTTCTTAAAGTTGGTATGAATACTGTAATGGGTGCTATGGCTGAAGATATGGCTGACGATAATGTTGATAGTCCATTAAAAGTTAAATTATCAGATTTAGCAGATAAGATATCTAAATTTGGATATATAGCATCTGTGGTTATTGCAGTTGCATTAATGATTCAAAATGTAATATCTATGGGAAGTTTAAGTGAATATATGGCTCAAGGGTATATACATATATTTAAAGAATTATTAGAAACTATTATGCTTGCAGTTGTAATTATAGTTATGGCAGTTCCAGAAGGATTACCACTTATGATTGCTATAGTATTAATGAGAAATACTTCAAAGATGTTACAAAACAATGTTTTAGTAAGAAAGCCAATAGGAATAGAAACAGCAGGATCACTTAATATATTATTTAGTGATAAAACAGGAACTATAACAAGAGGTCAACTTGAGGTTGTAGAATTCTTTGATGGTAACATAGAAAATAGTTATAAAGATAGTAATAAAATAAAAGAGCTTATGGCTTATTGTATTGGAAAAAATACTGGTGCAATGTTTGATGGAAACGGTGATGTTATTGGTGGAAATGCGACAGATAAAGCTTTGTTAAATTTCCTAGGTAAGAAAGAACTTGAAAATTATAATGATGTAGAAATTATAAAATCTCAACAATTTAATTCAGCTAATAAATATTCTGCAGCGCAGTTAAAAGATAAGACTGTTTATAAGGGAGCCCCAGAAAGGCTTTTAGAAAATGCAACGAGATATGTTAATAGCGATGGTGAGATAGTACCTATATCTAAAGAAGAAATAAACGCTAAAATAGATAAGTTAGCAGCTAAGGCTATAAGAATATTAGCATTTGCTTATAACGAAGGTGAATTAGTAGAAGATACACTTCCAGAAGATTTAATAATTGTAGGTTTTGTTGGTATAAGAGATGATGTTAGACCAGAAGCGAAACAAGCAATACAAGAAGTTAAAAATGCTGGAATACAAGTTGTAATGATTACAGGTGATAGAAAAGAAACAGCAGTAGCAATTGCCACTGACTGTGGTCTTATAGAAAATGAAAGTGATATAGCATTAACTTCAGAAGAGTTAAATAAAATGACGGATGATGAAATAAAAAAAATAATTCCAAGATTAAGAGTAATAGCAAGAGCATTACCTACTGATAAATCAAGAATGGTAAGACTTGTACAAGAGCTAAATCTTGTATGTGGTATGACTGGTGATGGTGTTAATGATGCTCCTGCGTTAAAGAGAGCAGATGTTGGGTTTGCAATGGGTTCAGGAACAGATGTAGCAAAAGAAGTTGGAGATATAGTTATATTAGACGATAACTTTAAGTCAATTGAAAGTGCTATACTTTATGGAAGAACTATATATAATAATATACTTAAGTTTATAAAGTTCCAATTAACAATAAATGTAGCAGCAGTTGCAGTTAGCGCAATATCTCCATTCATTGGTGTAGAACAACCACTTAGTATTACACATATATTATGGATAAACTTAATTATGGATGGTCTTGGTGCTTTAGCATTAGGTGCAGAACCAGCTCTTAAGAGATATATGGAAGAAAAACCTAAGCTTAGAACTCAAGGGATTGTTACAAGTAAGATGATGAATCAAGTGTTGTTTGCAGGAACTTGGATTACTATTGTAAGTTTCTTATTCCTTAAGCTACCGTTTTTTGCAAATATGTTTGAAACTAAAGAAATGCAGATTACAGCATATTTCTCAATGTTTGTTTTATCAGCAGTATTTAATGGATTTAATGTTAGAAATGAAAGCATTAATTTATTTGAAAATATAAATGAGAATAAAGATTTTATTAGAGTTATGGGAACTATAGTAATAGTTCAAGTACTATTAACTTTCATAGGTGGAGAAATGTTTAACGTTACTCCAATAACATTTAATAATTGGATTATTGTTACGTTACTTGCATTAACTATAATACCAGTAGATATCATTAGAAAAAGTATAGTTAATTTACTAGAAAAGAAAAGTATTACTTCAAATGAATCTATGACTATATAAAATGATATTAAAATAATATTAGAATAAAAAAGCTGTTGTATAAAAGATATATAATCATAATATATTGTTATTTAATAAAAATAACGTCACTATGTTATGATTGGATTTCTTTATGCGACAGCTTTTATTAATAGATTTTAATATTTATGAAAAAATAAAAGTATTATTAAATTTAATAATATAGGAATATATCTAAAGGCTATATTATATTTGATGGTATAAATTATATATAAAAATCTATAATACAATTTATGTTTATATATAAAATAATAAGGAATTGTGGTAAAATATTCCTCTATATAGCGATATAATTCATGATTAAGTAGATTTAAAAAAGATTATGATTGTATGCTTATTAAATAATTTAATAATGGGGGTTACTAAATGTTTAATATGAAAGAAGAATACAAAACAGGTATCGAAAGTATTGATAATCAGCATGAAAAACTTTTTGAAATAGGGGAAAGGGCATATCAGTTACTGAAAAATAAATATGTAAATGATAAATTTGATAAAGTAGTAGATATAATTAGAGAGTTGCGAGAATATACTATATATCACTTTGAAGAAGAAGAAGCTTATATGGAGAGTATAAAGTATAAAAGATTATTTACTCAAAAAATAGAGCATATGGGTTTTATTAAAAAGTTAAATGATATAAATTTAAATGAAATTGATAATGATCAAGATAAATATATAATGGAATTATTAATTTTCTTAAATGATTGGTTAGTTAAACACATATTAGAAAAAGATTTACTTATAGTATCAAAATAAAAAAATATATATCTTATTAAGAGAAATAATATATATAATTTTATAGTTTTATAGTAGCATAAAGATTTAATAAATTAATTATAAAAGAGCTCTAAATAATCAATAAGACTGATTATTTAGAGCTCTTTAAACTATATTTAGTTATATAAGTTAAATATACACAGAACTATAATAAGAATATGTTAACATATAGTTTATAATAATGATATAAAGTTAATTAAAATCTGAATTAATTAATAAATCAATAAAAAAAAGCTTATATAATGATAAAAGAGTAATTTAATATGTTCTGAAAGTAGTATTAAAATTACATTCATAAAATTGTATATAAATGGTTGACGGCAAAAATATAAAGGAGTAAGATAATAACAATACTTAATTTACAATATAAATACAAACATACCAAAAATTAATAATACCTTAGAGTTTTAGAAATGCATTGATAGAGAAGGTTAATTAGAGAAAAAGTTAGGCATTTAAAAATGTAGATTAAAGAAGTTAGTTTATTATTTTTTTATATGTCATTTAGAGATTTCGCGGTTGGTGCAAGCGAATACTTTTACTAGTTAAGTATCACTCTTAAGCAGTATGGTGAAAGCATAAGTGCAAGTAATCACAACCGGTATGCCCCGTTATAAGCAAGGATTTGTTTGAATCTAGTGATATTATAGTAAGGCGGAAGTTTATTCCCACCAATATTGATCTATATCATAAAGGTGGTTTTTTTTCATACTTTTTTAAGGGGGGGCTAAAAATGGACAGACATGTTTTGTCAGTATTAGTTAAAAATTCATCGGGGGTATTAACAAGAGTAGCGGGTCTTTTCGCAAGAAGAGGATTTAATATAGACAGTTTAACTGTTGGTAGAACAGAGAATACTCTTATATCTAGAATGACAATTGCCTTAATGGGGGACGATGATATATTAGATCAAGTTATAAAGCAATTGAACAAACTAGAAGATGTACAAAGAGTAGTTGAGCTATATCCAGAGCAATCAGTTTACAGAGAGTTAGTTTTAATTAAGGTTAAGGCAACAGCGGAAAATAGGGCGGCAATAAATGAAGTGGTAAAGATATTTAGAAGTAAAATAATAGATGTATCAGTAAATGCAGTAACTATTGAGTTAACTGGGGACGAAAGTAAAATTAGCGCATTAATAAAATTAATGGAACAGTATGGAATTCAAGAGTTAGTTAGAACAGGGTTATCAGGTTTAGAAAGAGGGGACAATGACATAACAAAATACGGAGAATATTTTAATTAGCTATTAAGCTTAATACTTTTAAATAACTAGCTAATTTATTAGTTTAGAATTTTGAAGGAATATTAAAATAAAATTGGAGGTGTTAGTGTTGTGTAATTGTAAAATTGAAATTTTTGATTCTACACTAAGAGATGGAGCACAAGGACAGGGGATATCTTTTTCATTGGAAGATAAATTAAAGATAGTAAAAGTCCTGGATGAAATAGGAGTAGATTATATTGAAGCTGGGAACCCAGGGTCTAATCCTAAAGATATGGAGTTTTTCAAAAAAATGAAAAATATTAAGTTAATTAGGTCAAAGCTTGCAGCTTTTGGATCAACAAGAAAACCAAATATAGATGTTGAAAATGACATTAACTTAAAAAATTTATTGGAAGCTGAAACAGAGGTAACAGTGATTTTTGGAAAAGCATGGGATACACAAGTGGTAGAGATTTTAAAAACTACACTTGAGGAAAATTTAAATATGATAAGAGATTCAATAGAGTTTTTAAAATCTAAAAATAAAGAAGTTGTATTTGATGCAGAACATTTCTTTGATGGATATAAAAATAATAAAGAATATTCAATAAAAAGTTTACTTTCAGCAAAAGAAGCTGGTGCAGATGTAATTGTACTATGTGACACAAATGGAGGAACACTTCCAAGTGAGATTAGTGATATTATAAAAGAAGTAGTTGAAAAAGTTGGAGGTAAAATAGGAATTCATAGTCATAATGATATTGGGCTTGCTGTAGCAAATTCTATATCAGCAGTACAAGCAGGTGCTTGTCACATACAAGGAACATTTATAGGCATAGGAGAAAGATGTGGCAATTCAAATTTAAGTACTATTATTCCGACTTTAAAATTTAAGATGAATTATGATGTGCTTTCTGATGAAATAATTGTAGATTTTACTTCTAAAGCAAGGTATATAGCAGAAGTTTCGAATATACCATTAATAGATGAAATGCCGTATGTAGGGAATTCAGCTTTTGCACATAAAGGTGGAATGCATGTAGATGCAGTTTGTAAATCATCAGATTCTTATGAACATATAAAACCAGAATCAGTAGGTAATAGTAGAAGATTTTTAGTGTCAGAAGTTAGTGGGAAAAGTACAATTTTAAGAGAAGTACAAAAAATATTCCCTCAAATAACTAAAGATAGCAATGATATTCAGAATATTACAAATAAACTGAAAGAACTAGAGTCCGAAGGTTATAAGTTTGAAGGCGCTGAAGGGACTATAGAACTTTTAATTAGAAAGACAATAGGTAAATATAAACCTTTTTTTAAATTGAATCATTTTAAAATTATAGGTGAACAACCATCTTTCAATGCAGATTTTAGTTCTACAGCGTTAATTAATATAACTGTAGATGGAAAAACAGAAATGACAGCAGCAGAAGGTGATGGACCAGTTAATGCTTTAGATAAAGCATTAAGAAAAGCATTAGAGGTATTTTATCCAGAGCTTAAAGCTGTTAGATTAGTTGATTATAAAGTAAGAGTTTTAGATTCTGAAAGTGCAACAGGTGGAGCAGTTAGAGTTCTAATAGAATCAACAGATGGAAAAGAAAATTGGAGTACAGTTGGGGTATCTAAAGATGTAATACAAGCTAGTTGGGTAGCACTTGTAGATTCTATAGAGTATAAACTTATAAAAGATATGGAGAAAAAAATAAGAATGTATTTTTAAGGGGGCAGAAAAAATGGGAATGACAATGACACAAAAAATATTAGCGACGCATGCAGGACTTAAAAGTGTAAAGGCAGGGCAATTAATTGAAGCTGATTTAGATTTAGTACTTGGGAATGATATTACATCACCAGTTGCTGTAAAGGAATTTCAAAAGTTTGGTCTAGAGAATGTATTTCATAAAGATAAGATTGCGATAGTTCCAGATCATTTTACTCCAAATAAGGATATAAAAGCAGCAGAACAGTGTAAATTTATAAGAGAATTTGCGAAAGATAAAGATATAACTAATTTCTTTGAAGTTGGGCAAATGGGAATAGAACATTGCCTAATCCCTGAAAAAGGACTAGCAGTAGCAGGAGATGTAGTAATAGGAGCAGATTCACATACTTGTACTTATGGAGCGCTTGGAGCTTTTTCAACAGGAATAGGTTCAACAGATATGGCAGCTGGAATGGCCACAGGAAAATGTTGGTTTAAAGTTCCTTCAGCCCTTAAATTTGTTTTAAAGAATAAACCAGCTAAATGGGTTAGTGGTAAAGACGTTATACTTCACATAATAGGAATGATAGGTGTGGATGGGGCATTATATAAATCAATGGAATTTGTTGGAGATGGGTTAAAATATTTATTAATAGATGATAGATTTACGATGGCTAATATGGCTATTGAAGCTGGAGCGAAGAATGGAATATTCCCTGTAGATGAAGAAACTATAGGATATTTAAAAGAACATGCAGCTAGAGAGTGGAAAGTTTATGAAGCTGATAAAGATGCTGAATATGATGAAGTTTATGAAATAGATTTAAGTGAGCTTAGACCAACAGTATCATTCCCACATTTACCTGATAACACAAGAACTATTGATGAAGTGGGAGAAGTAGAGATTGATCAAGTTGTTATAGGATCTTGTACAAATGGAAGAATTACAGATTTAAGAATTGCAAGAGATATACTTAAAGGTAAGCAAGTTAAAAAGGGAATGAGATGTATTGTTTTTCCAGGAACTCAAAAAATATATCTTCAAGCAATCAAAGAGGGAATAATAACAGATTTAGTTGAGGCGGGAGCAATAGTTTCAACATCTACATGTGGACCTTGTTTAGGCGGACATATGGGTATTTTGGCTAAAGGGGAAAGAGCTGTATCAACAACTAATAGAAATTTCGTAGGAAGAATGGGGCATGTTGAATCTGAAGTTTATCTTGCAAGCCCAGCTGTTGCAGCTGCATCAGCACTTACAGGTAAAATAACAGATCCAGAGTTAGTTTAAGAGGGGGATAAATAGATGAATGCAAAAGGTAGAGTTTTTAAATATGGAGATAATGTAGATACAGATGTAATAATGCCAGCTAGATATTTAAACACATCAGATCCAAAAGAATTGGCATCACATTGTATGGAAGATATAGATGGGGAGTTTGTAAATAAGGTTAAAAAAGGAGATATTATAGTTGCAAATAAGAACTTTGGATGTGGTTCTTCAAGAGAACATGCACCAATAGCAATTAAAGAAAGTGGAATAAGCTGTGTTATAGCATCAACTTTCGCAAGAATCTTTTATAGAAATGCAATTAATATAGGGTTACCAATATTAGAATGTGATGAAGCAGTTAATTCAATAGAAGATGGGGATGAGTTAGAAGTAGAATTTTCAACAGGAGTTATAAAAAATATAACTAAAAATGAAACTTATAAAGGGGAAGGGTTCCCAGAGTTTATGCAAAACATAATAAATAGCAATGGGTTAATTGGATATATAAAAAATAAGAAGTAATTAGAATTTAATAAATAAGCAATATGAAAGTTATATGGGGGTTGAAAAATGGATTATAAAATAGCGGTTATTCCTGGAGATGGAATAGGGCCAGAAGTTATAGAGGAAACAGTGAAAGTACTAGATAAAATAGGGGTTAATTTTGGACATAGTTTTAAGTATGAATATTTACTTGCTGGAGGATGTGCTATAGATGAAAAGGGAACTCCTTTACCTTCTGAAACTTTAGAAGTTTGTCGTAATAGTGATTCGGTATTACTTGGAGCAGTAGGTGGACCAAAGTGGGATATACCAACAGCTAAAATAAGACCAGAACAAGCACTTTTAGGATTAAGAGGTGGTTTAAATCTTTATTGTAATTTAAGACCAGCGTTATTATATGCACCATTAAAAGATGCATCACCATTAAAGGCTAGCATAATTGGAGATGGAATTGATATTTGTGTAGTAAGAGAATTAACTGGAGGAATTTACTTTGGACAAAGAGGAATTGAAGAAGTAGATGGAGTTAAAAGTGCTTATGATACAGAGAGATACAATGTTAATGAAGTTAAAAGAATAGCGAAAATAGGTTTTGAAACTGCAATGAAGAGAAAAAAAAATCTTACAAGTGTAGATAAAGCAAATATATTAGAAAGCTCAAGGCTTTGGAGAAGTGTTGTAGATGAAATGTCTAAAGATTATCCAGAAGTTAAAGTTAGTCATCTTTATATTGATAATGCAGCAATGCAACTTGTACGTGATCCAAAACAGTTTGATGTAATAGTTACTTCAAATATGTTTGGAGATATTTTATCTGATGAAGCAAGTATGATAACAGGTTCTATAGGAATGTTGCCTTCAGCTTCCCTTGGAGATGGAAAGCTTGGTATGTATGAACCTATTCATGGTAGTGCTCCAGATATTGCAGGAAAAGGAATAGCAAATCCATTAGCTACAATACTTTCATCAGCAATGATGCTAAGACATAGCTTTGGTCTTGAAGAAGAGGCAAAGTTAATAGAAAAATCAGTGGTTAGTGTATTGGAAGAAGGATATAGAACAGGGGATATAATGAGTGAAGGTATGAAACTTGTAGGAACTAAGGAAATTGGACAATTAGTTTTAGATAAGATAGTTAAAGTATCCTAATTAAATAGCTAAATTTATAACAATTAAGTTTAATGACTATTTAATATTAGTTAAATAATTTAATGTTAGTAATTTAATATTTATAACTTAGGATTAATTAAGAAAGGTGAGGTGTAAATTATGAGAAGTGATGCAGTAAAAACAGGTCCAAGCAAATCGCCCCATAGATCGTTGTTAAAAGCTACTGGGCTTACAGATGAGGAAATAAAAAGACCATTAATAGGTGTTGTTTCATCTCAAAATGATGTAATTGCAGGACATATAAATTTAGATAAAATTGTTGAAGGTGTAAAAAAGGGAATATTAATGTCAGGTGGTACACCACTAGTGTTTCCAACAATAGGAGTATGTGATGGTATTGCTATGGGGCATGATGGAATGAGATATTCATTAGCAACTAGAGAACTTATAGCTGATTCTATAGAATGTATGACGAGAGCTCATGCCTTTGATGCATTAGTTTTAGTTCCAAATTGCGATAAGATTGTTCCGGGAATGATGATGGCAGCTTTAAGATTAAATATTCCAACAATATTAATAAGTGGAGGTCCAATGCTTGCAGGTAAGTTTAAAGGTCAGGAAGTTTCCTTATCAACAGTGTTTGAAGCAGTTGGAGCTTTTGAAAATGGGACTATGTTAGAATCAGATTTACTTGATTTAGAAAACAAAGCGTGTCCAACATGTGGAGCATGCTCAGGTATGTTTACAGCCAATTCAATGAACTGTTTAGCAGAAGTTTTAGGGCTTGCACTTCCTGGAAATGGAACTATACCAGCAGTTTATTCAGAAAGATTGAGACTTTCGAAATATGCAGGAATGGCTATTATGAAGCTTTTAGAAAAAGATATTAAGCCAAGAGATATAGTAAATGAACAATCAATAAGAAATGCATTAACTGTAGATATGGCACTTGGATGTTCAACTAATAGTGTTCTTCATTTAACAGCAATAGCAAATGAAGCTAAAGTAGAAATGAACTTAGACATTATAAATGAGATATCAGCGAAAACACCTAATCTTTGTAAATTAGCACCAGCGTCAGATACACATATTGAAGATTTATATTGGGCTGGTGGAGTTCAGACTGTTATGAAGGAATTATCAAAGAAGGACTTAATAAATAAGGAATGCATAACAGTTACAGGATTAACACAAGGTGAAAATATCAAAAAAGCTAAAGTAAATGATTATAATGTAATAAGAAGTATAGATAATCCACATAGCGAAGTTGGAGGAATTAGAGTTTTAAGAGGAAACTTAGCTGTAGATGGAGCTGTGGTTAAAAAATCAGCTGTACTGCCAGAAATGTTAGTGCATCAAGGACCAGCAAAGGTGTTTGACTCAGAGGAAGATGCAATAGATGCAATTAAATCTAAAAGAATAGTAAAGGGTGATGTAGTTGTAATTAGATATGAAGGACCTAAAGGTGGACCTGGCATGAGAGAAATGTTATCACCAACTTCAGCAATAGCAGGAATGGGACTTGATAAATATGTTGCATTAATTACAGATGGTAGATTTAGTGGAGCAACTAAAGGTGCAGCAATAGGACACGTTTCTCCAGAAGCTGCAGAAGGTGGAGTTATTGCACTGGTAGAAAATGGTGATATGATTTCAATAGATATAACAGGGGGAAAACTTGAAATTTTAGTTTCAGATGAAATTTTAGCTGAAAGAAGAAAAAATTTAAAAATTAAAGAACCTAATGTAACAGAAGGATATTTAGCTCGTTATGCTAAGCTTGTTAGTTCGGCTAGTACGGGAGCAATATTTAAGTAATGGGAATAGTTAGAAAATAATAACTTATAATATAGTTTATTATTTTCTATTTTCCTAAAATAAGGAGGGGGCTAATGTGTTATTAACTGGGGCAGAGATATTAATAAAATCTTTAATTGATGAAGGGATAGATACTATATTTGGATATCCAGGCGGAGCAGTTTTAAATATTTATGATGAGCTATATAAATATAGAAATAAAATTAATCATATTTTAACAAGTCATGAGCAAGGAGCTGCTCATGCCGCAGATGGATATTCAAGAGCAACTGGAAGAGTAGGGGTTTGTCTTGCAACATCAGGACCAGGAGCAACAAATTTAGTAACAGGAATTGCAACAGCCTATATGGATTCTATTCCTATGGTAGCTATAACTGGAAATGTAGCGAAGCCATTACTTGGAAAAGATAGTTTTCAAGAAGTTGATATAACTGGTATTACAATGCCTGTAACTAAACATAACTATATAGTTAAAGATGTTAAGGATTTACAAAATATTATAAGAGAAGCATTTTATATAGCACAAGAAGGAAGACCTGGGCCAGTTCTTATAGATATCCCAAAGGATATCACAGCAGATAAAGCTATATATAAAAAGTTAATACCTAAAGAAGTAGAGAGAAAATCAAAACACATAACAGCAAAATCCTTAGAAGAAGTAGCTATTCTTATAAATGAATGTAAAAGACCTTTTATTTATGCAGGTGGGGGAGTTAACATAGCTTGCGCAAGTGAAGATGTAATTAAATTTGCAGAAAAAATAAATGCTCCAATAGCAACTACATTAATGAGTACATCAGCTATTTCGGTAGATCATCCTCTTAATTTAGGAATGATAGGAATGCATGGAACTAAAGCATCAAATATTTCGGCAACAAAGTGTGATCTGTTAATAACACTAGGAGCTAGATTTAGTGATAGAGTAATTAGTAATCAAAATCATATTAAAAATGCAAAAATAGTTCAAATTGATGTTGATCCAGCTGAAATAAATAAAAATATAAAGGTTGATGCATTTATAATAGGTGATTTAAAAGTAAGTTTAGATAGATTAATGCCATTAATTAATGATAAAAAAAATGAAGAGTGGCTTAATAATATAAATAATCTTAAAGTAGTTAAAAATATAGATACTTCAGAAGAGGGAGAATTAACACCGAAATTCTTATTTGACAAGTTAAATAAATTTAATAAAGAGAACTTTATAATTACTACAGAAGTTGGACAACATCAAATGTGGGCTTCTCAATATTTTAATTATAAAACACCAAAAACATTTATATCATCGGGTGGACTTGGAACTATGGGATTTGGACTTGGAGCATCTATAGGTGCCCAAATAGCTCAAAGGGATAAAAGGGTATTTAATATTGCTGGCGATGGTAGTTTTGGTATGAACTGTAATGAATTAGTTACAGTAGTTAAAAATAATTTACCAATTATAGTGATAATTATGAACAATAATTCATTAGGAATGGTAAGACAATGGCAAAGCTTCTTCTATGAAGAAAGATATTCAGAAACTACTCTAAATAGAGCTACTGATTTTGTAAAATTAGCAGAAGCCTTTGGAGCAAAGGGGCTTAGAGTATCTAAAAGAGAAGATTTAGAAGAAATTTTACAAGATGCCTTAAATACTAATGGACCAGTTGTTATTGATTATATAATAAACAATAATAAAAAAGTATTCCCAATGGTTGCACCAGGTGCACCAATCAATCAAATCATAAATGAAGAAGATTTAAAATAATTAGGGGGCTAAAAAAATGGCGAAAATGTATTATGAACAAGACACAAATTTAGAATTATTAAAAGGGAAGAAGGTAGCAGTAATTGGTTATGGTAGCCAAGGACATGCTCATGCATTAAACTTACATGAAAGTGGAGTAGATGTAGTAGTTGGTCTTTACGAAGGAAGTAAATCATGGGATAGAGCAAGAGAAGCAGGTCTTGAAGTTGCAACAGTTGCAAATGCTTCTAAGGCTGCAGATGTAATAATGATATTAGTTCCAGATGAAAAGCAAAGAGCTATATATGAAGCAGGAGTTGCACCTTATTTAGAAGAAGGTAACGCTTTAGTATTTGCTCATGGATTTAACATTCATTATACTCAAATTATTCCTCCAGCAAACGTAGATGTGTATATGGTTGCTCCAAAGGGACCAGGACATATGGTAAGAAGAACATATACAGAAGGTTCAGGAGTTCCTTGTTTAATAGCTGTTCATCAAGATTATACAGGTAAAGCAAAAGACTATGCTTTAGCTTATGCAAATGGAGTTGGTGGAGCAAGAGCTGGTATTTTAGAAACTACTTTTAAAGATGAAACAGAAACAGATTTATTTGGAGAACAAGCAGTTCTTTGTGGTGGATGTACAGCTCTTATAAAAGCTGGATTTGAAACTTTAGTAGAAGCTGGATATGCTCCAGAAAATGCATATTTTGAATGTTTACATGAAATGAAATTAATAGTAGATTTGATGTATCAAGGTGGTATGAGTATGATGAGATATTCAATTTCGGATACTGCTGAATATGGAGATTATGCAGTTGGAAATAGAATAGTAACAGAAGAAACTAAAAAAGAAATGAAGAAGGTATTAACTGAAATTCAAGATGGTACTTTTGCTAGAAACTGGTTAGTTGAAAATGCAGTAGGAAGACCAAGTTTTAATGCTAAAAGAAGAATAGAATCAGAACATCAAATCGAAACTGTAGGAAAAGAGTTAAGAGGAATGATGAGCTGGATAGATAATAAAGAATTAGATTAATTATAGAAATAAGAATAGGGATAAACAAATAATTTGTTTATCTCTATTTTTTATTTCATGAAAATTATTTATTAGCTATAATATAGTAACTATAATTTATAGATTTTCGTAGTAAAATAGATTGATTATACAAATTTTATAGATGTGTTTAAATAATATTATAAAATGATGAGAAATACAGTGGAGAAATTGACAATATATTTAAATTAATATACAATTAGTTAGAAGTCTAACTAATTGCAGGTGTGTATTAATGAATGAAAAAAGGCAAATTGGCAGAGGAATTAATATTCTATGTAATAAAATAAAAAGAAGAATAGGTAAGGTATCTTTAGAATATGGCATAAGTAGTATGCAGGCAAAAATTTTAATATTTGTATTTCAAGAATCATTTAAAAGAGATATATTTCAAAGAGATATTGAAGAAGAATTTGATATTAGGCGTTCGTCTGTAACTAGTGTGCTTACTTTAATGGAAAAGAATAAATTGATTAAGAGAATTAGTTTTAATGAAGACGCTAGGCTTAAGAAATTAATTTTAACAGATAAAGGGATAGGCATTTATAAATCTATATTCAAAGAAATTGAAGCAATTGAGTCTATAATTTTAGAATCATTAAGTGTAGAAGAGTTTGACTTACTATGGGAACTAATACAAAGATTAATTAAAAAGATGTAGATTAGTGCGATTTTTTTTTAGTTAAAAACAAAACAAAGAAAAGTGTTAGATTTTTTATACTAAAAATTAGAAGTCTAACAAAAGGAGGAAAAATATGATTAAAAAAATAGCGAGTTATATTAAGGAATATAAAAAAGATACAATTTTAACTCCTATACTTATTGGATTAGAAGTAGTACTAGAAGTAGTAATACCTCTTTTAATGGCTATGATTATTGATAATGGTGTAGGAAAAGGTGATATGAAGTACGTAACTACAGTTGGGGTTATAATGCTTGGTATGGCTTTTTTATCACTTACATTTGGAGCAATAGCTGGAAAGACTGCAGCAAGAGCGTCAGCAGGATTTGCAAAAAACTTAAGACAAGGTATGTATTATAAGATTCAAGAATACTCTTTTTCAAATATAGATAAGTATTCAACAGCGGGATTGGTAACTAGACTTACTACGGATGTAACTAATGTGCAAAACGCTTTTCAAATGATTATAAGAATGTTTGCAAGAGCTCCATTTATGCTTATATCAGCAATGGTTATGTCTTTTTATATTAATGCTAAATTATCACTAATATTTTTAGGAGCTATAATATTTCTTGGAATATCTTTATATTTAGTTATTTCTAAAGCTTATCCAAATTTCGAAGCAGTATTTAAGAAATATGATAAGTTAAATGCTAGTGTACAAGAAAATTTAACAGGAATTCGTGTTGTAAAGGCATATGTAAGAGAAGAACATGAAATTAGTAAGTTTCAGAAAGCAGTGCAAAATTTATTTGAAAGCTTTATAAAAGCTGAAAAAATAATTATTTTAAATGCACCTATAATGCAATTTACTATGTATACAAGTACTCTACTATTATCTTGGTTTGGTGCTAAAATGATAATATCAGATAGTATGACAACAGGAGAATTGATGAGTTTATTTGCGTATACAAGTAATATATTAATGAGTTTAATGATGATTTCTATGGTTTTTGTTATGGTTACAATGGCAAAATCATCAGCAGAAAGAATTGTTGAGGTATTAGAAGAAGAAAGTGACTTAAAAAATGGTGAAAATCCTATTTATGAAGTTAAAGATGGTTCTATAGAATTTAATAATGTCAATTTTAGTTATAATAACAATGAAGAAAATCTAAATTTAGAAAATATAGACTTCAAAATTAATACTGGAGAAACAATAGGTATTATTGGTGGAACTGGTAGTGCAAAATCAACTTTTGTACAACTTATTCCAAGACTTTATGATGTGACATCAGGATCTGTAAAAGTAGGTGGAGTTGATGTTAGAGAATATGATATTGAAACTTTAAGAGATGAGGTATCTATGGTACTTCAAAAGAATGTATTATTTTCAGGAACAATAAAGGAAAATTTAAGATGGGGAAATAAGCAGGCTACTGATGAAGAAATAATCACTGCTTGTAAGCAAGCTCAAGCCAGTGAATTTATAGAAAATTTACCTGATAAATATGACACATATATTGAACAAGGTGGTACTAATGTATCAGGAGGACAAAAACAAAGATTATGTATTGCAAGAGCATTACTTAAGAAGCCAAAGATATTAATATTAGATGATTCTACTAGTGCAGTAGATACAAAAACAGATTCATTAATTAGAAGTGCTTTTAAGGAAGCTATACCAAATACTACAAAAATAATTATTGCTCAGCGTATTTCCTCAATAGAAGATGCTAACAAGATTATTGTACTAGATGATGGAAAAATTAATGGTTTTGGAACTCATGATGAATTATTAAAATCAAATGAAATATACAAAGAAGTATATAATTCTCAAATGAAGGGAGCTGGCTCTGATGAAAAATAAAAAAGAACAAAAAGTAATCAATGAACCAGGAGCTTTAGGAAAAATGCCGAAAGGTAATAGAAATAAGATTTCAATGAAAACATTAAAAAGATTATTAAGCTACATACTTAGCGAATATAAATTTCAATTTGCAGCAGTTATTATTTGTATATTAATAAGTTCACTTGCTACTGTAGCAAGTACATTATTTTTAAAAAGTTTAATTGATGATTATATAACACCATTTTTAAGTCAATCAAATGTAGATTTTATACCTCTATTAAAGGTTCTAGGGATAATGGCAATAATTTATTACACTGGAACAATAGTTACATATATATATAGTAGACTTATGATTAATGTAGCTCAAGGAACTTTAAAGAGAATAAGAAATGATATGTTTAAACATATGGAACATTTACCTATAGGATATTTTGACACGAATTCTCATGGTGATATTATGAGTTTATATACTAATGATACAGATACTTTAAGACAGATGATAAGTCAAAGTTTACCACAACTTATATCATCTATTATCACTGTAGCAAGTGTATTTATTTCAATGTTAATTTTAAGTATTCCACTTACATTAGTTGCTGTAGTTATGATATTTATAATGTATAAAGTTATACAAATAATAGGTGGGAAAAGTGGTAAATATTTTGGTAAGCAACAAAAAGATTTAGGAAAGATTAATGGATATATTGAAGAAATGATGGAAGGCCAAAAAGTAGTTAAAGTCTTTTGTCATGAAGAAGAATCTAAAAGAAAATTTAATAAAATAAATGAACAACTTTTTGATAGTGCATATAATGCAAATACATTTGCGAACATATTAATGCCTATTATGGGGAATTTAGGACATATTAATTATGTTATTACTGCTATATTCGGTGGAGTATTAGCTATAGGAGGAATTGGTGGACTTACATTAGGAGGCCTTGCATCTTTCCTACAACTTACAAGAACATTTAATCAACCAATATCTCAAATGTCACAACAAATTAATTCTGTAATTATGGCTTTGGCTGGAGCAGAAAGAATTTTTGAAGTTTTAGATTTAGAAACTGAAAATGATGAGGGATATGTAACATTAGTTAATGTTGAAATTGATAATAATGGTAATATGAAAGAAGTTAGCGAAAGAACGGGTGTATGGGCTTGGAAACATCCTCATAAAGATGGTTCAATTACATACACAAGAGTATTAGGAGATATGATTTTTGATAATGTAGATTTTGGATATAATGATAAAAAGATAATACTACATGACATTAATATATTTGCAAAACCAGGACAAAAAATAGCATTTGTAGGATCAACAGGTGCTGGTAAAACTACAATTACTAATTTAATAAATAGATTCTATGATATACAAGATGGTAAAATTAGATATGATGGAATAAATATAAATAAGATTAAAAAAGATGATTTGAGAAGATCACTTGGAATAGTTCTTCAAGATACTCATTTATTTACAGGAACAGTAGCGGATAATATTAGATATGGTAAGCTTGATGCTACAGATGAAGAAGTATATGCAGCAGCTAAATTAGCTAATGCAGATGGATTTATAAAACATCTTCCAGAAGGTTACAATACAATGATTACAGGTGATGGAGCAAGTTTATCACAAGGACAAAGACAATTACTAGCTATTGCAAGAGCTGCCATTGCAAATCCACCAGTTTTAATATTAGATGAAGCTACATCAAGTATTGATACAAGAACTGAAATAATAGTTCAAGAAGGAATGGATAGGCTTATGGAAGGTAGAACAGTATTTGTAATTGCTCATAGACTTTCAACTGTTAAAAATTCTGATGTAATTATGGTTTTAGAACAAGGTAGAATTATTGAACGTGGAAATCATGATGATTTAATTAAAGAAAAAGGTAAATATTATCAACTTTATACAGGAAAGTTTGAAATGCAATAATTCCTATAAAAAATTAGATATTTACTTTATGAATATATAAAAAATAAGAAGAGAACTGTAAAATAGTAATTTTACAGTTTTCTTTATATAGAAAATTAAAAAGTGAAAAGTAGATAATTATATTTTTTATAAATAAAGTGTTTTATTAATTTATGATAATATATATTTATCAAGTAAAATATATTAGAGGAGATAAATATGAATTATGTATATATATTAAGATGCTCAGACAATAGTTTATATACAGGGTGGACTAATAATTTAGATAAGAGAATTAAAACTCATTCTGAAGGTAAGGGGGCAAAATATACTAAAGCTAGGTTGCCTGTAGAATTAGTTTATTTTGAAGAATTTGAAGATAAGATTAGTGCTATGAAAAGAGAATATGCTATTAAAAAATTAACCAGGGTAGATAAAATAAAGTTAATTAAAGCTAAAGGTTTAAATGATAATATAATTATTAATAAAGAAATAATTACTGTGAAAGACGTGATAAATAATTTATAGAAATAAAAAATGCAGAAATATTTATTAATAATAATTGTGAAAAAGTGAAGAAAATTAAAAGAGTTAGAAATAAGTCTGAAAATTTTTCGAAAAGATCATTGACAAAAAAAGTAAAAGTTATATAATTAAGTATATAACTTAATATTGAATCTTATTAAGAGTGGTGGAGGGACTGGCCCTTTGAAACCCAGCAACCTATTTTGTTAAATATTAATTTTAAATGATATTTGAATGAATGTGGTGCTAATTCCTGCAGGGTTATCCTGAAAAATAAGAAGAAAATAGTGATATTTTTACTATTAGACTAGATTATTCTAAGTCGCTTCTCATTTTATGAGAAGCGACTTTTTTATTATTCAAAAAATAGAAGGGGGCAAAATTTATGAGTGATTTTTTTGAGTGTTCATTTGAAACAAATGTAGTTAGGGGGGCTAGTGGTGGAGATGAGAAAACAGGGGCAATAAGTTTTCCAATATACCAAGCATCTACATTTAAACATCCAGGATTAAATCAAAGCACAGGATATGATTATTCAAGACTTCAAAATCCAACAACGGAAGAAGTAGAAAAAACCTTAGCTTTATTAGAAGAAGGTAAGGAAGCTTTGGGGTTTTCAACTGGAGTAGCAGCTATAACAGCTTGTATAAATTTATTAAAGTCTGGAGATCATGTTATTTTATCAGAGGATTTATATGGAGGAACTTTTAGATTATTCAATGATATATACAACGTATATGGAATTGAATCAACATTTATTGATACATCTAAAGAAGCTGAAATTATAAGTGCTATAAAAGAGAATACAAAGTGTATATTTATTGAAACACCATCAAATCCATTAATGAGAATTACAGATATAAAAGCAGTAGTTGATATATGTAAAAAGTATAATTTTATATCAATAATAGATAATACATTTTTAACACCTTATTATCAAAAACCTCTAACACTTGGGGCAGATTTAGTAGTTCATAGCGGTACAAAATATTTAGGCGGACACAATGATGTATTAGCAGGATTTATAGTAGCAAATAATGAGTCGTTAATTGAAAAACTTAGAATAATTCAAAGATCTACAGGGGCAACACTTTCTCCATTTGATTCATGGCTAATACTTAGAGGATTAAAAACTCTCCATATTAGAATGGATAGATCAGAAGAAAATGCAATTAAGATAGCTAATTGGCTAAAGTCAAATAAAAATGTAGATAAGGTTTATTATGTTGGGCTTAAGGAACATGAAGGATTTGATATAAATAAATCTCAAAGTACAGGTTTTGGAAGTATGATTTCATTTAGAGTAAAAGATGAGAGCATAGTTTCTAAAATACTTTCAGGAGTTAAAGTTATTTCTTTTGCAGAAAGCTTAGGTGGAGTTGAAACATTGATAACATATCCACATACACAAACTCATTCAGAAATGCCGGTAGAAATTAAGGATAGGCTTGGAGTAGATGAATATTTATTAAGACTTTCCATTGGAATAGAAAATATAGATGATTTAATAAAAGATTTAGAAAATGTATTGGGGGAATAGTTATGAAATTTGGAACAAAAATTTTACATGGAGAAGGAAATATAGATAAAAATACGGGGGCATTAAGTGTTCCTATATATCAAACTTCAACATATCATCAATTTGATATAAATAATTTTGGAAAATATGATTATTCAAGATCAGGAAATCCAACAAGAGAAGTTTTAGAAAATTGCATAGCAAAATTAGAAGGCGGCAAATATGGATATGCATTTTCTTCTGGAATGGCAGCTATATCATCAGTATTAAGTATATTTTCAGCTGGAGATCACATTATAGTTTGCAGTGATGTGTATGGAGGAACTTATAGGGCAGTAACACAATTGTTCTCAAGGTTTAATATAGAATTTACGTTTGTAGATGCCTCAGATACTTTAAACATTAAAAATGCAATAAAAGAAAATACAAAAGCTATATATTTAGAAACACCATCAAATCCATTATTAAAAGTTACAGATTTAAAAGCTTCAATTAAGCTTGCAAAAGGGTGTGGAGCTATTGTTATTGTAGATAATACTTTTATGTCACCATATTTACAAAGACCACTAGAGCTAGGTGCAGATATAGTTGTTCATAGTGCAACTAAATTTATTGGTGGACATAGTGATGTAATAGCAGGACTTGCAGTTACATCAGATGAAGAACTTGGAAAGAGAATATATCAAATTCAAAATACATTTGGGGCAATACTTGGACCACAAGATTGTTGGTTAGTTATAAGAGGACTAAAAACATTAAAAGTAAGAATGAATGAATCTCAAAAAAATGCACAAGAATTAGCAGAATGGCTAGAGGCTAGAGAAGAAGTAGAGGCTGTTTATTACCCAGGACTAGATTCTAATAAAGGAAAAAGTATTCATTTAAGTCAAGCAGATGGTGGTGGAGCTGTATTATCCTTTAAATTAAAAACATTAGAAAATACAACTAAGTTTTTAAATACAATAACCAATGCAGCTGTAGCAGTAAGTCTTGGAGCAGTTGAAACAATAGTTTCTTATCCAGTAAAAATGAGTCATGCATCAATACCAAAAGATGAAAGAGAAAAATTAGGAGTAACAGACACTTTAATAAGAGTTTCTTTAGGTCTTGAGGATATTGAGGATATAATAAAATCTTTTGAAGATGCTTTAATTAGTTAATAGAATTAAATTGATTTTAAAAGATAAATTAGAAATTAAGCTATTTTGAAGTGAAAATTTAATAGAGTATTTGTAAAATATATATTGAAAAAAGTAGCATTAGTTATAGAGTAATGATTTGTATAAAAATAAGTATATTGCATAAAATACTAAATGAAATATAGTAATCTAGAATGGGATATTGCAAAATGAATAATTTGAAATTTTGTAATATCCCATTTTTATATTTCCTAAATATAAGGAGGGATTTAATATGACAGAATTAACTTGTGGAGTAGGCAAATGTGCTTTTAATAAAGATAATATGTGTATGAATAACTCTATTTGTGTTGGAGGAAGATATGCATCAAATGTAGGTAATACATATTGCTCAAGTTTTCAACAAGCAAATTTTCTAGTGAATTTAAATGAGTATGGGAAAAGTACTGTGGATATAGAATGTGAAGCAGAAAACTGTATTCATAATGAACAAGGTGAATGTACAGCTAAAAATATTGTTATAAGCAGTGAAAATGTTAGTGAACATAATGATACAATGTGTGATAGTTTTGTATTAAAAAATTAGGTAGTGAAAAAAGGCGGCTTTAAATTTTAGAGCTACCTTTTTTGAAAGTATAGAATGGTAAAAAATAAGTAATATCAATTTTTTAGGGAATAAATTTTTGAAAAAATTATTCTAAATTAGTAATGGAAGAAAAGGAGATTGTGTAGAATTTTTTGAGAATTAGAAGTTATTAGATTATATTAAAAATAAAAAGGCAGGAGAGTTTAGCATTAAATATTAATTTAGAATAAATAGGTATAAATGTCTAGACATCTACATGTATAGTGGATAAGTTAAGTAAATAGGAGTAAATACAAGAAATTCAGGTATAAAGTGGTTAAATAACCTTAAATTATTAAATTCAATAAAAAACACTTGATTTTGAAAGAAATAATGTTAAAATTAGTGTGAGTTTATAAATAACTTGCATAGAATAAAGTATAAAATATAATGGAGGTGAAATTTTACTAAGATATTAATTAGTATATATTAAATATAAAAGCGCCAGGAGTTAAGTGAAATGATGATGATCAGCATAGCTGAATAAGTTCATCTGACCAAATGTAAAATTTGAAAGGTTTAGAAGGAAACTCAGCACAGCTGAGTAAGTTCATCTGACCAAATGTAAAATTTGGAGATTCACTTAACTTGACGAGGATGGGGAGTATCGATTCTTCGGCGGGTGCCCCACGGTATAGAGCACTACCGTAAAAGGCTAATAAAACTACAAAGTGATTTGTAGGACAACATTAGCTAGGTGTTAAAAACTTACGAAAGAAAGGAAGAGAAAAATATGTGCGGAATAGTTGGTTATTTAGGAAATAGAGAAGCATCTCCTATTTTAGTTGAAGGATTATCAAAACTTGAATATAGAGGATATGATTCAGCTGGAGTTGCAATACTAGAAGATGGAGAAATTAAAGTTAAAAAATATAAAGGTCGTTTAAAAAATTTAGAGGATAATTTAAAAAAGGAACCTTTAAATGGAAATATAGGAATAGGGCACACTAGATGGGCTACTCATGGGGAACCTTCAGACAGCAATTCACATCCTCATAGTAATGAAGATGAAACAATTAGTGTTGTTCATAATGGAATAATAGAGAATTATATAAAACTTAGAGAATGGTTAACTTCTAAAGGATATAAATTTTATTCTGAAACAGATACAGAAGTAATACCAAATCTTATAGATTATTATTATAAAGGTGATTTGTTTGAAGCAATAACAAAGGCTATAAACAAAATGGAAGGTAGCTATGCCATAGGTGTGGTTTGTAAAAATGAACCTGATAAGCTTATAGCAGTTAGAAAAGATAGTCCATTAATAGTTGGACTAGGTAAAGATGAGTTCTTTATAGCATCAGATATACCAGCAGTACTTGGATATACAAGAGATGTTTATTTACTTGAAGATAAAGAGTTTGTAATAATTACAAAGGATGGAGTAACTCTAAAAACAGAAGAGGGCGAATTAATAGATAAAGAAATTTATCGTGTTACTTGGGATATAGATGCAGCTGAAAAAGGTGGATTTGAAGATTTTATGCTTAAGGAAGTTTATGAACAACCAAAAGCAATAAGAGATACATTAGCATCTAGAATATCAGGAAATGAAAAAGTAACATTAGATAATATAAATTTTACAAAAGAAGAGTTAGAAAACTTTGATAGAGTATTTATAGTAGCTTGTGGAACAGCATATCATGCAGGATTAATTGGAAAAACTGTAATTGAAAATTTAGCGAAAATACCTGTAGAAGTAGATATTGCATCAGAGTTTAGATATAGAGAACCATTAATAACAAATAAATCATTATTAATAGTAGTAAGTCAATCAGGAGAAACAGCAGATACTTTAGCTGTTTTAAGAGATGCTAAAAAACTTGGAGCAACAGTACTTGCAGTAACAAATGTAGTTGGAAGTTCAGTTTCAAGAGAAGCTCATCATGTTTTATACACATGGGCAGGTCCAGAAATTGCAGTTGCATCAACAAAGGCTTATGAAACACAATTAATAGCAATGTATATATTAGGCTTATATTTAGGGGAAATTAAAGGAACAATATCTGAAGAAGAAGCAAGAGCTATAAAAGAAGAAATAGTTAATTTACCAAGTAAAGTTGAAATGATATTAACTCAGAAGGAAGAACTACAGAAGTTTGCATCAAAAAACTATATGGATAAAGATATGTTCTTCTTAGGAAGAGGCCTTGATTATGCAGTAGCACTTGAAGGATCATTAAAATTAAAAGAAATATCATATATTCATTCAGAAGCATATGCAGGTGGAGAACTTAAACATGGACCAATAGCTTTAATAGAAAAAGGTACTGTAGTTGTTGCACTTGTAACTCAAGATAGACTTAAAGATAAAATGATAAGTAATATAAGAGAAATTATAACAAGAGGAGCTAAAGTTTTAGCTATTGCAAATGAAGGAGATAAAGATATTGAAGGTGTAGTTGATGGAGTTATTTATATACCAAATACAAATCCTATATTAACACCAGTTTTATCAGTAGTGCCACTTCAACTAATTGCTTATTATATGGCAAAACAAAAAGGCTGCGATGTAGATAAACCACGTAACTTAGCAAAATCAGTTACAGTGGAATAGTTTAAATATCTTAAAATTCTAAGCAAAAGTTATTTCAAATTGAATAGAATATGAGATGAATTTTAGTAATTATCAGAATAAATTTATAGGAGTAATATAAATGAGAGATGAATTAGTAAAATTATTAGAAGAATATAGAGAAACAGAAAGATGTCTTAATTTAGGAATAGCTTGGTTAGATGAAAAAGATTATGCAAAAGGCAAACTAGATTTAGTTAAAGTAATAATATCTGATTTAGAGAGATTATCAAAAGAAATTTAGGGATAAAGTTATATAGCTATACACTCGTATATTTATTATGAGTGTATAGCTTTTTTTGATTTTATTATTTTATTGTTTTAAATTCATAGTTTTGACTTTTATAGTAATCAAGAATATTAATTAGTATTTTTAAAATAATATTATTCTTAACAATTTTATATAGTAAGCTTCATAAGATAGATTGTTTTATATTATTTACTACGATTAAGCATAAAGAAACTAAAGTAATTTGAATTTTTCTTAAAAAGGATTAATCATTTAACTTTAGATTTTTTACTTAAAATAACATTAAATAATAAAAATAGCCAAATATACAAATTTAATGTAAAATAGTAACATTATAAGATATATTGTTTATATTTCTGGAAGGGAGCATTCATATATGAAGAAAAAATTATCGAATATGAAATTTAAAATACTGTTATTATTAACTTTAACTATAGTAAGTATATTACTAGCTGTATTGATGAACATAAATATATTTAATAGAGAAATTAAAACCACAGGCTCAAATTATATTTTTGCACTTATGGCTGTAATTACTTGTTGGATCTATTATTACATATATAATAAAGATGAGTTTTTTATAATTACTTTAGTTTATACAAGTTTTGCAGTTGAATATTTTTTTCAAAATAGTCTAATAGCAAACTTAGAAAATAAATCTGGAATATTAGGATTATTAATATTTACTTCAATATATAGATTAATTTTTATTAGACTTATTGTAAAAGGTGATAATAAATTAACCGAGTGGCTAAATAAAAGAAAATCATTGTCATTAGCAATGATTGTAATAATGACTATAATTCTGATAAACTTAGAGATTTATTTTAAAGGGCAAACAAGTTATATTGAAAATATATATATAAGTGTAATTTTAAATATAATTGTAGTAGTTTATTATATTGTTATTACTATTAAGTTGGCTACTAAAATGATTAAAGAAAGTGATTTTATATGGTCTGTAATAATTGCTAGTTTTAATATGGTCATATTTAAAAAAATATACTTAATATTATCTATATATAATTTAAATAATGATACATATGAAT
>X276_Barnacle_Goose__coassemble_213_pt1 | contig 26718 bp, 26 predicted proteins | sample X276_Barnacle_Goose__metabat2_low_PE_010 | metagenome-assembled genome bin X276_Barnacle_Goose
ATATATAACTATGTAATAAATTTATTTTAGGAAACATAGTAATGTATTAAGGTTTAGAGAAAAATATAAGGATAAATTAAATTTTTAATAAAACTGTATACTTTTTGAAAAACTTGAATATATATATATTGTTAAAAATATTTAGGAGGGTACAACGTGGACAGCTTTAATATATACAAAGATATTGCTGAAAGAACCCAAGGAGACATATATGTAGGAGTTGTTGGACCAGTTAGAACTGGAAAATCAACTTTTATAAAGAAATTTATGGACCTTATGGTTATACCAAAGATTGATAATACCTATAAGAAAGAAAGAGCAAAAGATGAGTTACCACAGAGTGGATCAGGAAAAAGTATTCATACCACAGAGCCGAAATTCATTCCAAATGAAGCAGTAGAGATAACATTAAAAGATGATATTAAATTTAAGGTTAGAATGGTTGATTGTGTTGGTTATATTGTAAAGGGAGCTCTTGGTTATATGGATGGAGAAGAAGCTAAAATGGTTAATACTCCATGGTATGATTATGAAATACCTTTTGAAGATGCTGCAGAAATCGGAACTAGGAAAGTAATTACAGATCATTCAACTATAGGGCTTCTAATAACTACAGATGGTAGTATTACTGGTATAGATAGAGAAGAGTACTTAGATGCAGAAGAAAGAGTTGTAGATGAGTTAAAATCAATAAATAAACCTTTTATTATGGTACTTAATACAAAGAACGTTAATGCTCCAGAAACTAGAGAATTAAGAAAAGAATTAGAGGAGAAATACAACGTTCCAGTTCAAGTTATGGATGTATATAATTTAAATGAAGAAGATATAGAGAAAATTTTTACACATGTACTTAAAGAATTTCCAGTAAAAGAAATAAATATAGATATGCCAACGTGGATTGAAAAATTAGATCCAGAACATTGGTTAAAGAAAAATTTCTTTAGTATAGTTAAAGAAATGTGTACAGACATAAGTAGAGTTAGAGATATAAAATCAACTCTAAATTCATTTAAAGAAGAAGAGTACTTAGGAGCAACTGATTTAAGCGAAGTAAATTTAGGGAATGGTACAGCAAGAGTAATGATGAAACCTAAGGAAGGTATTTTTTATAAGATATTAAGTGAAATATGTGACTTAGATGTAGCTTCTGAAAGTGAACTATTATCTTTAATTAAGGATCTTAATTTTGCTAAGAAGGAATATGATAAAATAAAAGATGCATTAGTGGATGTTAGAGAGACTGGATATGGGCTTGTAGCTCCACAATTATCAGAGATGAAGTTTGAGGAGCCGGAAATGGTTAAGCAAGGTAATAAATTTGGAGTTAAGCTTAAAGCGTCAGCACCATCACTTCACTTTATAAAGGCGAATATTAAAACTGAAATTAGTCCTATTATGGGATCAGAAAAAGAGAGTGAAGAACTTGTAAAATCACTTATGGATCAGTTTGATAAGGACCCTGCATCATTATGGCAAAGTAATATGTTTGGAAAATCTTTAGAATTATTAGTTAAAGAAGGATTGCAAAATAAATTGTACAAAATGCCAGAGGATGTTCAAGTTAAAATCCAAAAGACTCTTCAAAAAATTATTAATGAAGGGAATGGCGGTTTAATTTGTATAATTTTATAAAATAGAATTAATAAAAAAGAAAGTTTCTGTTGAAACTTTCTTTTTTTTAGGATAAATTTATAAGCGGAAAGACTATACTAATAAAATAGAAATTAAAATGTTGTGTAGAGAAAAATAGAGCATATTATATTGCAATATTAGATATACAAAAGATTATTTAGGAGGAACTTATGAAAAAAATAGCGGTAGTATTTAATGGTGGAACAATTTCTATGAAGGTAGATAATAGAATCAAAGCGGCTGTGCCAAGTTTAACTGGAGAAGAGATAATGGCTATGGTAACTGGGATAGAGGAATTTGCTGAGATAGAATCTTTTAATTTTTCAAGTATGCCATCACCACATATGTGCGTTGAAACAATGCTTGAATTAAGTAAATTTGTAGAAAAAATATTAGATAGGGAAGATGTAGATGGTGTTGTTATAACTCATGGTACAGATACTCTTGAAGAGACAGCATACTTTTTAGATTTAACTTTAGAAACAGAAAAACCAGTAGTAATAACTGGTGCTATGAGAAGTAGTTCAGAGCTTGGTTATGATGGGCCTTTTAATTTGGCTGCATCTATATGTACTGCAATAGCGGAAGATTCTAAGGGGAGAGGAGTCCTTGTTTGTTTTAATGGAGAATTAAATTCTGCTTCAGAGGTAACAAAAGCTAATTCTATGGCTCTAAATGCATTTAGAACACCAAACTTTGGACCAATTGGAATAGTAGATAATAATAAAGTTCTTTTTTATAGAAATACACCTAAAAGAAATAAATATAAGGTTTCGGAATTAAGAGGAGATGTAGCGCTTATTAAAAGTGTTGCAGGAATGGATTCGTCATATATTAATTTTGTAATAGATAATAACAATAAAGGTATAGTAATAGAAGCTATGGGAAGAGGTAATGTTCCTCCAAAGATGGTACCTGGAATAAAGAGAGCTATAGAGAAAAACATACCAGTAGTTATTGTATCTAGGTGTTTTGAAGGAAGGGTATTTGAATCTTATGGATATGAAGGTGGAGGAAAAATGCTTAAAAACATAGGGGTGATTTTTGGAGATACATTACAAGGACAAAAAGCTAGAATAAAATTAATGGTTGCGATAGCTTCGGGGATTCCATTAAATAAAATAAAGAATGAATTTTAGGATTGCGAATATTCGTTAAAATAAAATAAAGTTTATACGCTACTATTGACATAGATTGAGTTTGATTATATAATAATATTCGTAAAGGAGATATCTCATATAAAAATGATGATAGAGATCATTAGTTTTACCAGGATACCGTAAATATCCTAACTATGAGCACGAATATTGTTTGAGAAAATTATGATTATAGTTTACTATCATTATTTTGAAAAATCACTATGAGTATCTTTTATAATAGGATATTTATAGTGATTTTTCAGTATGAATTTATAGGAGGAAGCATTATGCAAAAATTATCAATGAAAGAAAGAATATTACCTATATTAGGTAATAAAGATGTGAATTTAAAAAGAGAAATAGTTGCGGGGGTTACAACTTTCTTAACTATGGCTTACATAATAGCTGTAAATCCACAGATTTTATCACAAGCGGGTATGCCAATAGGTGCACTTGTAACGGCTACTTGTTTAACGGCTGCATTTGGATGTATTCTTATGGGAGTTTTTGCAAATTTACCTTTTGCATTAGCATCAGGTATGGGTTTAAACGCATTTTTTGCATTTTCAGTAGTTTTAGGTAAGGGAATTTCATGGGAAATGGCATTAACAGCAGTATTTGTTGAAGGTATTATATTTATAATTTTATCAATATCTAAAGCTCGTGAAGCTGTAGTAAATGCAATTCCTATGAATATGAAACATGCTGTAACAGCAGGTATCGGGATGTTTATAGCTTTCGTAGGGTTTGTAGGATCAGGTTTAGTAGTGAAAGATGATAGTACACTTATAGCTATGGGAAAATTTACACCAACAGTAATAATTGCTTTAATTGGAGTTATTATAATAGCTGTTTTAGATAAGAAAAAAGTAAAAGGTTCAATTTTATTTGGTATATTAACTAGTACATTATTAGCTTGGGGATATGCTTTAATAAGTCCGGAAAAAGCTGCAGAGCTTGCAATATTCCTTCCAGAAGGAATATTTAAGTTTGAAAGTATAGCACCTATTGCAGGTAAATTAGATTTTACTATTCTTACTAACACAGAAACAATATGGACATTTATTTCAGTTGTTTGTACATTCTTATTTGTTGATTTCTTTGATACGGTAGGAACATTAGTAGGTGTTACGTCAAGAGCTAATATGCTAGATGAAGAAGGAAAAGTACCGAATGCTGGAAGAGCATTGCTTGTAGATGCAGTAGCAACTACAGTAGGGGCAGCACTGGGAGTTTCAACAGTTACAACTTATGTTGAAAGTTCAACAGGAGTTGCAGCAGGGGGAAGAACTGGATATACAGCAATAGTTACAGGGATATTATTCTTCTTTGCTATGTTTTTCTCGCCAATATTTATTGCAATACCAGGATGTGCTACAGCACCAGCTCTAATATATGTAGGTTATTTAATGATTGGAGCAGTTAAGAATATTGATTTTGATAATATAACAGAAGGTGTTCCAGCATTTTTAACAATATCAGGAATGGTATTAACTTATAGCATAGGTGATGGCTTAACAATTGGTATATTATCATATGTTATTATAAATGTAGTTTACAATTTATTCTTTGCTAAAAAAGAAGAAAAAACCAAGGTTTCAATTGTAATGATTGTCCTTGCAATACTATTCCTTATTAAAATATTCTTCTTATAAAAGAGAATAAGTAGTTTATGGAACTTGATAAAAATTATAACTAAGTTTAATTAGTTATAAAACTATAAAAAGAAGTAATTAATTTACTTCTTTTTTTATGTTAAAAAAATATATAGTTATATATGTTAACAATCTATGAACAAAGTGTTGACATATATAACTATTTTTTATTAATATGAAACGTGAGGTTTTAAAAAAATAAGATAAATTTATTTTCAGGGAGGAAAATATGGTTAAGAGTATGACTAGCTTCGGAAGGGCAAGTAGCAAACAAGATAGTAAACATCTATTTTCAATAGAAATGAAAAGTGTAAATCATAGATATTTAGATGTTAACGTAAGAATGCCAAAAAGTATGATTGCATTAGAAGAAGAAATAAGGAAATTAATTAGTAAAAGTCTTTCAAGAGGCAAGGTAGACGTATTTATAAATCTAAAAGGTAACTCAGAAGGAAGCGGTGTTGCAAAGGTAAACTTAGAACTTGCAAAAAGCTATTTAAAATGTTTAATGGACATTGAAGAAAACCTAGGGGTTAAAAATGATATTACTATTAACCAAATAGCAAGATACCCAGAAGTAATTACAATAGTAGAAGAAGAAGCTTCAATAGAAGAAATCTTTAAAGAAATTAAACCATTAGTAGAAGAATCTCTTTTAATGATGGAAGAGATGAGAAAGCTTGAAGGGGAAAAACTTAAAGAAGATATATTAGTAAAAATTTTAGAAATAGAAGGTTTAGTTTTAGAAATTGAGAAGATAGCAGATAGAGTACCTAAAGCGTATAAAGTTAAGCTTGAAGAAAGATTAAAGAGTTTACTTGAATCTGTAGATATTGATGAAAATAGAATAGCTTTAGAAATTGCAGTTATAGCTGATAAAGCATCTGTTGATGAAGAAATAACTCGTCTAAACAGTCATATAAGTCAATTAAGAAAAACTTTCGAGGAAAATGGAACAATAGGAAGAAAGTTAGATTTTATAATTCAAGAAATGAACAGAGAAGCTAATACAATAGCATCGAAATCTAGTGATGTTTTCATGACAAATATTGTCATTAACATAAAGAATTTAATTGAAAAAATTAGAGAACAAGTACAAAATATCGAGTAGCCAGGAGGATAAAAATGGGAATTAAATTAATTAACATTGGATTTGGTAACATAGTTTCAGCTAATAGATTAGTTGCTATTGTTAGTCCGGAATCTGCACCTATTAAAAGAATAATTCAAGAAGCTAGAGACAGAGGAATGTTAATAGATGCAACTTATGGAAGAAGAACAAGAGCAGTTATAATAACTGATAGTGATCATGTTATATTATCAGCAGTACAGCCAGAAACAGTAGCGCATAGACTTTCAACTAAAGATGAAGCAGTAGATGAGGTTGATGAATAATGCATACAAATAATAGAGGTGTACTAATAGTTATTTCAGGGCCATCAGGAGCGGGAAAAGGAACTATATGTAAATCTTTATTAGAAAAACATAAAGATTTATATCTTTCAGTTTCTGCAACTACAAGATCTCCAAGAAACGGAGAAGTTGAAGGTGTAAACTATTATTTCTTAACAAGAGATGAGTTTAACAATAAAGTTTCAGAAAATGGATTTTTAGAATATGCAGAAGTCTATGGCAACTTTTATGGAACGCCAAAAGCAAATGTGGAACAAATGCTTGAAGATGGTAAAGATGTAATTTTAGAAATAGATATCCAAGGTGCATTGCAAGTAAAGGAAAACTTTAGTGAAGGTGTATTTATATTTATACTTCCACCATCTATGGAGGAATTAAAACAAAGAATTATTAAAAGAGGCAGTGAAACAAAAGAATCTTTAATGACAAGATTTAAATCTGCTTATCAAGAAATTAATTATGTTTCAAAATATAATTATGCAGTAGTAAATGACACTTTAGAAGTGGCAGTTAGTAAGGTAGAAGCAATAATTGCTGCTGAAAAATGCAGAGTAGACAGAATAAAAGATACAATATTAGATTCTAAGGAGGGCTTTATTCATGAACAACTCTATGATTAATCCATCAATAATGGAGCTATTAGAAAAGGTAGATGACAGATATACTTTAGTTACAATTACTTCAAAAAGAGCAAGACAAATAATCGATGGTAGTGAACCACAAGTATATATAAAATCTAAAAAAGCTTTAACAATTGGTATTCAAGAAATATATGAAGGTGTTGTAGAATACCATAAGCTTACAGAAGACCAACAAAAATTAGAAGATTTAAAGAATAGAAATGGAAGATAAAAAATGTGTTGTTGTTGGAGTTGGTGGTGGAATTGCAGTTTATAAAGCTCTTGATATAATAAGTGCTTTAAAAAAACAAGATTTAGATGTTAGAGTTATAATGACTGAATCTGCAACTAAGTTTGTTACACCACTTTCATTTCAATCACTTAGCCAAAATGCAGTTGCTTGTGATATGTTTGAAGAACCAAAAGTTTTTGAAATACAACATATTGCTTTAGCTAAGAGAGCTGATGTTATGCTTATAGCACCAGCTACTGCAAATATTATTGGTAAGGTTGCAAATGGAATAGCAGATAATATGCTATCTACAACAATAATGGCAACTAAGGCAAAGGTTATATTTGCTCCAGCTATGAATACCAATATGTATGAAAATATTATAGTTCAAAATAATATAGAAAAACTTAAGTCTTATGGATATGAATTTATAGAACCAGCATCTGGAAGGCTTGCTTGTGGAGATATTGGAAGAGGTAAACTTGCAGATGTTAATACCATTGTTCAAAGTGTATTAGATGCACTAAGTAATGATCCTAAGAAAAAAGATTTAAAGGGTAAAAAGGTATTGATAAGTGCAGGACCAACAATAGCTCCAATTGATCCAGTTAGATTTATTACAAATAGATCAACTGGTAAAATGGGATATAATTTAGCTGAAGAGGCAAGAGATAGAGGAGCAGAAGTAGTTTTAGTTTCAGGCCCTACTTCTTTAGAAAATCCAAAAGGTATTAATGTAATAAATATAAATACAAATGAGGAAATGAAGGATGCAATTTTAGAACATTTCCATAATAGTGATATTGTTATAAAATCAGCAGCAGTTGCAGATTATAAACCTAAGGAATATAGTGTGCAGAAGATCAAAAAAGGCAATGAAGATCTTAATTTAGTATTAAGACGTGATAATGATATTTTAAAGTTACTTGGAGAGAAAAAAACTCATCAATTATTAGTAGGCTTTGCCGCAGAAAGTAATGATATAATAGAAAATGCTAAAAGAAAATTAGAAAATAAAAATCTAGATTTTATTGTAGCAAATGATATTACTGAAAGTGGAACTGGATTTGCTAGTGATGATAATAAGGTTTTTATTATTTCAAGGACTGGAGAAGAGAAGGAACTTGAAAAGATGAGTAAGAGAGAGGTAGCATCAAATATCTTTGACACTATTTTAGAAAAGCGCTAATTGCGCTTTTTCTTCTATATATAATTTTGAAGTATGATTATGAAAAATTAGATATGGTATTAAGTAGTAGAATAAATGAATACCCAAAGCACAGCTACTCTATGAGCGTAGTAGCCGCAATTTAAAACTAATATAATAACTTATTTAAAGTGTTATAAAGATGGTTGCTATGGGATAAGGGGTGTAATTTAATTGAAAATATATGCAGAAATAATAGTAAATAGTGATGTATTAGATATAGATAAGCCATTTACCTATGAAGTAATAGAAGAATTAGAAAAAGACATAAAAATTGGTCAATTGGTTAAGGTGCCTTTTGGAATACGTAATAATCCAACAGATGGATTTGTAATAGGATTAAAATATGAAGATGACATAAAAGGTATGAGAATTAAAAAGATAAAAAAAATTATATACAAGGAACCAGTACTTAGTAGTGATAATTTACGTTTAATTGAATTTTTAAGAGATACTTATTTATGCAAGTATATAGATGGAATAAGACTTTTAATACCCCAGGGGATATTAAAGGGAACAAAAAATAAGAGTAAAAAAGTAATTGTATGGATAAAGGATATAGAAGATAAGCAGCTAGAAGAAAAATATGGTGATATAGTGAACTATATAAAGGCCAACAATGGAAAATTCATTAAAAGTGAATTAATCAAAGAAAAAGGTTTATCTTCATATAAAATTAACAAGCTTATATCAGATGGGTATTTAGGGGCACAAGAAGAAATAGTGTATAGATACAATAATCGTGAATATAATAATTATGGAGAAAAAAATTTAAATGATGAGCAACTTATAGCAATAGAGGAAATTAAAAGATCTAAAGAAAGTTTATATTTATTAAAAGGTGTTACAGGGTCAGGTAAAACAGAAGTTTATATGAAGCTTGTTGAGGATACCGTTAATAATGGAAATTCTGCAATTGTTTTAGTTCCAGAAATAGCATTAACCCCTCAGATGATTGAAAGATTTAAAGGGCGTTTTGGTAAGGAAGTAGCATTATTCCATAGTAGACTATCAGAAGGCGAAAGGCATGATGAATGGCATAGAGTTAATGATGGAAATGCGAGAGTTGTAATTGGAGCAAGAAGTGCAATATTTTTACCAGTTAAAAATTTAGGATTAATAATTATAGATGAAGAACATGAAAACACTTATAAGTCTGAACAAAATCCTAAATATCAAACAAGAGAAGTTGCTGAATTTTTAGCTAAGATAAAAGGATGTAAAGTGGTTTTAGGTTCCGCTACACCATCTATTGAAAGTTATTATAGAGCTATTTCAGGAGAAATAAAATTAATTGAATTAAATAATAGAGTAGATAAAATTCCTATGCCGGAAATGAAAATAGTTGATATGAGAGAAGAATTAAAGTCTGGTAATATGTCTATATTCAGTAAAGAACTATATAATGCTGTTAATGAATCGCTAAAAAAAGGTGAACAGGTTATTCTATTTTTAAACAGAAGAGGTTTTTCTACTTTTGTTTCATGTAGAGGATGCGGATATGTATTTAAATGTAAGGATTGTGATATTTCAATGACATATCATAAAAATGGTTTTTTAGTTTGTCATTATTGTGGTAAAAGTGAAAAACAACCTAAAATTTGTCCGAAATGCCAAAGTAAATATGTAAAGTTTTTTGGTTCAGGTACTCAAAAGGTTGAGGATGAAGTGAAAAAATACTTTAAAGGTGCTAGAGTTTTGAGGATGGATATAGATACAACTAGAGGTAAAGATTCTCATGAAAAAATTTATAATGCTTTTAGAGATGGTAAAGCTGATATATTAATAGGAACTCAAATGATTTCTAAGGGATTAGACTTTCCGAATGTAACTGTTGTTGGAATTATAGCTGCAGATGTATCTATAAATATACCAGACTATAGATCTGCTGAAAGGACATTTCAAATAATAACTCAAGTTGGTGGCAGAGCTGGTAGAGGTGATAAAAAAGGAAAGGTTATTATACAAACTTATACTCCGGATTATTATGGTTTGATATATGCTAAAAATTATGATTATGAAGGTTTTTATAATGAAGAGTTTGCACTTAGAGCATTAATGGGATATCCACCATTTGGTAAAATATTGTTGATTAATGGGCTATCTAATGATGAAGAAAAACTTAAAGTGTTTATGAATAATTTAGCAATAGAATTGAAAAAAATAAGTGATGAATATAAAGATATTAATATTCTGGGCCCAGTACCTTGTATTATTACCAAAATCAAGGATAGTTATAGGTGGCAAATACTATTTAAAGGTGAATTATCACAAGAGTTTTGCAAAAAAATCAAGGATAGGCTTTATGAATTTAATAAAAATGTATATAATGAAATAAGAGTTAGTATAGATATAAATCCAAATAATTTAACGTAGGAGGGCTAGAATATGGCTATTAGAAAAATAAGAGAAGATGGAGACGAGGTTTTAAGAAAGAAGAGTAAGCCTGTAGAGGAAATTAATGAGAGAGTACTTACTCTTTTAGAAGATATGGCAGATACAATGTATGATGCAGATGGAGTTGGGCTTGCAGCACCACAAGTTGGAATACTTAAAAGAATATTTGTAATTGATATTTATGATGATGAAGGACTTAGGGTTTTTATCAATCCAGAAATATTAGAAGTAAGAGGAACTCAATTAGGTGAGGAAGGATGTCTTAGTATCCCTGGAAAACTAGAAGATGTAGAAAGAGCTAATTATGTAAAGGTAAAGGCTTTAAATGAAAAAGGCGAAGAATTTATATTAGAGGCAGAAGAATTATTAGCTAGAGCAGTATTACATGAATATGATCATTTAGAGGGAGTTTTATTTACAGATCATATAAAGTAATAAAGGAGGGATGAATTTTGAAAATAGTATTTATGGGAACACCAGAATTCTCAGTTCCTTCATTAAAAAAACTTATTGATACTTATGGAGTTTGTGCAGTTTTTACTCAACCAGATAAACCAAAAGGTAGAGGTAAGAAAATATCATGTTCACCTGTGAAGGAATTAGCATTAGAACATGGTATACCAGTTTATCAACCAGTAAAATTAAAAGATGATAGAGAGTGTATAGAAGTACTTAAGGAATTAAAACCTGATTTTATCATAGTAGTGGCATTTGGACAAATTTTAACACAAGAAGTTTTAGATATTCCAAAGTATGCTTGTATAAATTTACATGCTTCACTATTACCTATGTATAGAGGTGCAGCACCTTTAAATTGGGCAATTATAAATGGTGAAAAGGTATCTGGTAATACTACAATGCTTATGGAACTAGGACTTGACACTGGAGATATGCTTCTGAAAAATGAAGTGGAAATTACAGAGGATATGACAGCTGGAGAACTACATGATTTATTAATGACTTCTGGAGGAGACTTATTAGTTGAAACAATAGAAGGATTAGTAAATAAGACTATAACTCCAGAAAAGCAAGTTGGCGAAACTTTTTATGCTAAGATGCTTAATAAGGATACAGGGAAAATAGATTGGAATAATTCTGCAAGGGATATTCATAATCTAATTAGAGGTCTTAATCCATGGCCTATTGCACATACTACTTATGAAGAACAATTAATGAAGATTTATAAGAGTCGTGTGTTAAATGAAAAAAGCAATAAAGAACCAGGAACTATAATTAAGGTAGATAAAGATGGTGTTAGGGTGAGCTGTAAAGAAGGTGTGCTTTTAATAGAAAAGGTACAATTTCCAAATGGAAAGCCACTTACAGTAGAGCAATATATAAATGGTAAACCTATAAAAGAGAATGTTAAATTAATATAAATATATTAAGGAGAGGTTTGTATGTTTTATTTTGATACTACATATTTATTATTAATTCCAGCTATGATTATTGCATTTTGGGCACAAAGTAAAATTAATAGCACTTATGATAAATATAGTAAAATAAGAACAATAGGTGGAAATACTGGTGCTGAAATTGCAAGAAGTATATTAGATGGAGCAGGTTTATTTGATGTAAGGATAGAAAGAACTAATAAAAAACTTGGAGATCACTATGATCCAAGGAGCAGAGTGGTTAGACTTTCACCAGAAGTTTATGGTACGGCTACAATTGCAGCAGCAGGTGTTGCAGCTCATGAAGTTGGGCATGCAATACAACATCATAAGAGTTATAAACCATTAGTTCTTAGAAATACAATATCACCAATAGTTAATATTGGAAGTCAAGCCTCTATGATTTTATTTTTCATAGGGATACTATTTAGTTTTAAAGGATTAACAACACTTGGAATAATATTCTTTTCACTAACAGTAATTTATCAATTAGTGACTCTTCCAGTTGAATTTAATGCTTCAACAAGGGCTTTATCGATATTACAATCTAGTGGGATATTATATGGAGATGAAGTAAAGGGAGCACAAAAGGTTTTAGATGCAGCGGCCATGACATACGTTGCAGGAACGCTTATGGCTATTTCTCAATTAGTTAGATTGATAGCTTTAAGTAATAGATATAACGATAATTAAATAAAAGATGAGGTATGAAGGATGAATAGCAGAAGTATAGCAAGAAAAGTAATACAAAGAGTTTTAAGTGAAGGAGCATATTCAAATATTGTTCTTTCAAAAGAGTTAAATGAGAGCGAATTATCAGATCAAGATAAATCATTAGTTACAGAAATAGTATATGGAACATTAAGAAGAAAAAAAACTATTGATATTATAATAGCTAATTTCGTTCGTGATATGACACAAATGGATGAATCTATTGTAAATATATTAAGAGTTGCAATTTATCAAATGCATTTCTTAGATAAAGTTCCAGGCTACGCAGCTGTAAATGAAGCAGTTGAAGAAGCTAAAACTATTTCTTTAGAAGGCTCAAAATTAGTTAATGGAATCCTTAGAAGTTATTTAAAAAATGAAAAAGAAATAGCGGTAAAAGGAAATAGAATAGATGAATTAGCATATAAATATTCACTTCAACCTTGGATGATAAGATTGTTTATAAAACAATATGGAGAAGAAAAGACTATAAAAATTATGGAAGGTTTAAATGCAACACCTAAAGTTACTGTAAGAATAAATGGTATAAAAGGCGAATATGATGACATCTATGAAAAATTAGAAGAAGCTGGATATGATGTTGAAGAAGGATATGTTTGTCCAGAAGCAATTTCAATTAAAGGTGGTAGAGGTATAGAAGTTAATCCGTTATTTGTAGAAGGATTAATAACAGTACAAGATGAAAGTGCTATGGTAGTAGCTCCGCTTTTAGATTTAGAAGAAGAAGAAACTGTATTAGATTTATGTGCAGCACCAGGTGGGAAAACTACTCATATAGCTGAATTACTTGAAAATTCAGGAGAAGTATTAGCATTTGATTTACATGAAAATAAATTATCATTAATTGAAGAAAATGTAGCTAGACTTGGAATAACAAATGTTAAAACTGAGGAAATGGATGCTTGTAAGTTAGATCCTAGATTTGTAAGCTATGCAGATAAAATACTTATTGATGTTCCGTGTTCTGGACTTGGAATAATAAGAAAGAAACCAGAAATAAAATGGAATAAAACAAGACAACAATTAAAAGATTTAGTGCCAATACAAAGAGAAATTATGGAAAATGCATGGCAATATCTTAAACCAGGTGGTACATTAGTTTATTCAACATGTACATTAAATAAAGAAGAAAATGAAGATAATATAAAATGGTTCTTATCAAAATATAGTGATGCAAAAGCACAAAAGATATTCTTAGGTAAGAAAGATAACTTTATATACAATCAAGATGGAAGTTTAACAATAATACCAAATGAACATATGGATGGCTTCTATGTAGCTAAAATCAAGAAGTCATATTAGGAGAAAAAATGGAAAATATATTAAATTATACTTTAGAAGAATTATCAAATTGGATGAAAGAAAATGGTGAAAGTGGTTTTAGAGCTAAACAAGTTTTTACATGGATTTATAAAGGAGTTTGGAATTTTGAAGAAATGAAAAACATTCCGAAATCAACAATGGAAAAATTAAATATGCACTTTCGTGTTGGAGTTCCAAAGATAGTAGAAAAATTTGAGTCAAATATAGATGGTACAAGAAAATTATTACTTGGTTTTGAAGATGGAAATCTAATCGAAAGTGTAATAATGAAATATAAACATGGTAATTCTATTTGTATATCAACTCAAGTAGGGTGCAGAATGGGATGTACATTCTGTGCATCTACTTTAGAAGGTAGAGTTAGAAACTTAACAAGTGGAGAAATATTATCTCAGGTAATAGTTGCCCAAAATGAAATAGGCGAAAGAATCTCAAACATAGTATTAATGGGAAGTGGTGAACCTTTAGATAACTATGATAATGTAATTAAATTTTTAGAACTTGTAAATGCAGACTATGGATTAAATATAGGACAAAGACATATTACACTATCAACTTGCGGGATAGTTCCTAAAATTTATGAATTAGCAGATAGGGAGTCAAATATAACTCTAGCTATTTCTCTTCATGCATATAATGATGATATACGTAAGAGTATTATGCCTATTGCAAATAAATATACTATAAAACAATTATTAGATGCATGTAGATACTATTTAGATAAAACGGGAAGACGTATAACATATGAGTATGCACTAGTTTCAGGGGTAAATGATAGTAAAGAAGATGCAAAATCATTAAGTGTACTTCTTAAAGGTATGATGTGTCATGTTAATCTTATACCTGTAAATGAAGTTAAAGAAAATACTTTAAAAAGACCATCTAAAAAAACAATTGAAGAATTTGAAGATATACTTAAAAGAGAAGGAATTGAGGTTACAGTTAGAAGAGAAATGGGAAGCGATATAAATGCTGCCTGTGGGCAACTAAGAAGGAGCTATATAGAAACCCAAAAATAAGGGAGAGGGTATAGATGATTGGTATAAGAAGTGATGTTGGTGTAGTAAGAGAGTTAAATGAAGATTATGCAAGATATGTTGAAAATGAGAAATTCAAAGTATATGTTGTAGCAGATGGTATGGGTGGCCATAATGCCGGTGAAGTAGCAAGTAAAATGGCTACAGAAAAAATAATAAATTATATAGAAAATAACTTTATAGATGGAATTAATGAAGAAATACTTAAAAAAGCTGTTTTATATGCAAATGAACAAGTATACTCTTTTTCTCATAAAGAAGAAGAGTATACTGGTATGGGGACAACCTTAACGGCCTGTATTATTACAAAGGAATTTATTCAAATTGCAAATGTAGGAGATAGTTCTTGTTTTGGTATTGGAGATAAAACTATTGAAAAAATAACCAAAGATCATTCGTTAGTGCAAGAGCTTTTAGATTTAGGAACAATAAATGAAGAGCAGGCAGCACATCATCCACAAAGAAATGTAATTACTAGAGCAATAGGAACTAAAGAGTGGGTAGATGTAGATATATTTAAAATAGAACCTGGGAAGTTTAAAGTTTTAATGTTATGTTCAGATGGTTTATCAAATGAAGTTAATAAACAAGAAATATTATCTGTAATCAATAAATCAGATACTTTTGATAATGCTTGTGAAAATTTAGTTAATATTGCCAAAAGAAGAGGTGGAAGAGATAACATAACTGTAATGTTATTTGAAGGAGAGGTGTAGTATGACAGGAATAGTGCTTGGAAATAGATATGAGCTATTAGAAAAGATAGGCGAAGGCGGAATGGCTGAAGTATATAAAGCTAGATGTAATAAATTAAACAGATTTGTTGCAGTTAAAATTTTAAGAAAGCAATTTGCAAATAATGAGGAAATATCACAAAAGTTTAAAAAAGAAGCTACTGCAATAGCAAATTTATCTGATACAAATATTGTTAATATTTTGGATGTTGGTACTCAAGATGATATAGACTATATAGTTATGGAACTTGTAAATGGAAAGACGTTAAAAGACGTAATAACATTTAATGGAAAACTCGGGTATAGTACAGCAATAAAGATTGGATTGCAAATAGCAAAGGCATTAGATTGTGCACATAAAAATAATATTATTCATAGAGATATAAAACCTCAAAATATACTTATTACCGAGAGTGGTGATGTTAAGGTAACTGATTTTGGAATAGCAAAATCAACAGATTCATCAACGATTACTAATACAACTAGTATTATAGGTTCTGCCCACTATTTATCTCCGGAACAAGCTAAGGGTACGTATATAGATGGTAGAGCCGATATATATTCTTTTGGAGTAGTTTTATATGAAATGGTAACAGGAAAACTTCCTTTTGACGGTGATTCACCTGTTACTGTAGCATTAAAGCATATTCAAGAAGAACCAGTTCCACCTAAGAATATTAACTCTGCAATTCCAGATAGTTTAAATAGATTAATTTTAAAAGCTATGGAAAAAGAGGTTATTAATAGATATCAAAGTGCAAAAGATATTATTCAAGATCTTCAAAAAATACAACAAAATCCGGATGCAGTAATAGCAAATAAATTAGTTCGAGATGATCAACATACAATAATTATGTCTCCATTAAATATAGACGATAGTAAGACTACTCATATGTCAAAATTAGAAGATGAGTATTATGATGAGTATGAAGAAGATGAATATGAAGAGGAAGACGAAGACGAATATGATGATTATGAGGAAAAGAAAGTAACTAAAAAGAAAAAAGGTAGTAATTCAGGTAAGAAAATTATGATTTCACTTTTAGTTATAATAGTTTTAGTTGCTCTTGGGAGTATTGGATTTGTTATATCAGGTGGAAATGCTAAGGTGAAAGAAGTTAAGGTTCCAGATATTACAGGTAAAACTGTGGATGAAGCTAAAAAAATATTAGAAACTCTAAAGCTTGAATTAGAGGAAGTTGGAACAGAAAAGAGTGATAAACCAGAAGGTACAATAACCGATATAGATCCAGATGCAGGTTCAGTAGTTAAAGAAGGAAGTAAAATAAGAGTAATAGTTTCGTCTGGTGTTGAGAAAATGCAAATGCCAGATCTTAGAGAAGTAGAAGTTTCAGAAGCAGAGAAGAGGTTAAGAAATATGGGGATTGTAAATATTACAAAAACTGAGGTTTTTAACGATACTTATGGATATGGAACGGTAATAGATACTCAACCAAAACTTAGAAGTGAAGTAACAGTAGATTCATCTGTTAATTTAGTTGTTAGTAAGGGGCCTGAAATAAGAATGACTGATGTTCCAAATGTACGTGGATTATCTATGGACGATGCAAAATCAAAGATTACAAATGCTAAATTAACACCGGTTATAGAAACAAAAGAGACTGATAGAGAAGATGAAGATGGTAAAGTCATAGAACAATCAGAAGTAGATAAGAGTGTTCCAGAATGGACATCTGTAACTATTTATATAGGTAAGTATGTAAAGCCGGTGATTCCGATGATTAATGTAGATGAATTAGCTCTTACAGGTAAAACTGTAGCGGAGGCTAGGTCTATATTGGAATCTAAAGGGCTTAAGGTTGATGTTTCTGGTGCTAAGGATGATTATATAGTTACTGGATATACTCCAGGTAGTGCAGAAAAAGGTTCTACTATAAAATTAACTAGTAAGAAGACAGAAGAGCCAAAACCTGATCAAGAGACAGCTCCAAAGCCAGAGACAACTCCAAAGCCAGAGACAACTCCGAAGCCAGAGGAAGATCCAAATACAAGTACTAATGCAGAAGCTAATGCAGAAACTAATAATAGTTAGGGTGCTCTGGATAGTTTAATACAACTAATGATTCTAGAAATACTAAATCTAATTAGAATAAAACTATTAACTATTATGAATTTATTAAATTGTATAATAATTAATGATTGTATTTAAAAGGGGGCAAATTTAATTTGCTCTCTTTAATTATATAAAAAAATATTTCAGAATAAAATTAAAAATATTTTTTATTGCATTTTTTGGCGAAATCTGTTTATTATAATTAGTAAGAATAAAATATTTGGAGGTATTATGAAAGGAAAAATTATTAAAGGAATTGGTGGATTTTATTATGTAAAAACCGAACAGGGGTTAATAGAGTGTAAGGCTCGTGGAAAGTTTAGACATAAGGATATTGTTCCTATGGTAGGAGATAATGTAGAAATAGAGGTTGATAGAGGAAAAGGCATAATTGAAGATATCTTTGAGAGAAGTTCAGAGCTTATGAGGCCAACAGTTGCAAATGTAACTTTAGCATTTGTTGTGTTTGCGATTAAAAATCCTGATATTAATTTTGATCTTTTAAATAGATTTCTAATTCTTTGTGAACATAATAATATGGAGGCTATTGTTTGTTTAAATAAGGTAGATTTAGTGACAGAAGAAGAAAGAGAAGAAGTAAAGAAAAAGATTAATGATATTGGTTATGAGGTATTATATATTAATGCTAAAAAGGGTGAGGGTATAGATTTATTAAAGGAGAGATTAGAAGATAATATAACAGTTTTATGTGGACCTTCAGGTGCTGGTAAATCTACTTTAATAAACACATTATTATCTAAAAATCATATGGAGACTGGAGTTGTTTCTACTAAAATAGGTAGAGGTAAGCATACTACAAGGCACAGTGAGCTAATTGAAGTTGGAGATGGATATTTAGTAGATACACCAGGATTCTCAAGCCTTGAGATAACTTTTATGGAAGAGGAAGACCTTAGATATTGTTTTCCAGAATTTGAACAATATAATGGTAAATGTAAATATAATAGTTGTCTTCATAATAAAGAGCCTCATTGTGCAGTTAAAAATGCAGTTGAAGAAGGGAAAGTAAATAGTTATAGATATAATTTTTATATAAGAACTTTAGAAGAAATTATAGATAGGAGGAAGAATAAATGGTAAAAATATCACCATCAATTTTATCAGCTGATTTTTCAAGATTGGGAGAGGATATAGAAAGGGTAGATAAGGCAGGAGCAGATTTTATCCATATAGATGTAATGGATGGATGTTTTGTACCCAATATATCATTTGGTATGCCTATTATTAAATCAATAAGAAATAGAACAGAAAAAATATTTGATGTTCATTTAATGATAAATGAACCTTCAAAATATATAGATGATTTTGTAAATGCTGGTGCAGATATAATAACAATACATTATGAGGCTGAAAAGCATATAGATAGAACTATAGAATATATAAAATCTAAAGGGGTTAAGGCTGGGGTATCATTAAATCCAGGAACACCTACTTTTGTTTTAAAAGATATTATAAGTAAATTAGATATGGTTTTAATAATGTCTGTTAATCCAGGATTTGGAGGACAAAAATTTATTCCATATGCTTTAAATAAAATTAAAGAAGTTAAGGAAATGAGTAAAGAGTGTAATGAAGATTTATTAATACAAGTAGATGGCGGTGTGGATAGGACTAATGTCTTAGACGTTATAAATGCTGGAGCTAATGTTATAGTTGCAGGGTCAGCAGTATTTGGAAATGGTAAATTAGAAGAAAATATTAAAGCTCTAAGAGGAGAGTAGACTATGAGGGCGTTAATAGTATCTGGAGGGAAGGCTCCTAGCGAAGAATTGCTAAGAGAGTATCTAATGGGTGCTGAAATAGTAATAGGAGCTGACAAAGGCTGTGAGGCTTTGTTAAAGCATAACATAGTACCGACTTACATATTAGGAGATTTTGATTCAGCATCTAAAGAAACTATAAGTAAATTAGAAGAAATGGGTGTTTGTAAATTTAAATATAAAGCAGAGAAGGATTATACCGATACAGAATTAGCATTTAATCTTGCTTTAGATAAAGGTGCTAGTGAAATTATAATGTTAGGTGTTACAGGAACTAGATATGATCATACATTAGGAAATATAGGATTGTTATTAAAGGCTTTGAATCTTAATATTAATGCTAAAATAGTTGATGAAAATAATATAATATATTTAATTAATAAAAATATTATATTAAACGGTAAACCTGGAGATATTATATCTTTGCAAGCATATTTTCAAACCGTAAAATCTTTAACTATTAAAGGTGCTAAATATGAATTAAATAAATATGATTTAAAAATAGGAGAATCTATAACTACATCTAATGAATTTGTAGATAAAGCTATAGAAATCTCTTTTGAAGATGGAATATTAATGGTTTTACATACAAAAGATTAAAAAATAATCACCACATCTCATTATGCTGCATACAATAGTATAAAGGGAGATGGTGATTATTTTTTTTAAGTTTGATTTAGTGAATTAGACTAATGATATCTTAGATTTGAATGCTTATTATAAGATTTACTTGTTTAATTACATAAGAGAAAGGAGGGAATATTAAAATGAAGATAATGGCAATTAAGTTACCTAGATTTTTATCAAATTTTATTAAATTTTTTAGAAAAAAAAGATAATACATAGGATAAATTTAGAAAGAAGTAGAAGTAAAAAAGAATAAAAATAAAAAATGCAATTGATTAAATCAATTGCATTTTTTATTGTAACTTATATTGCTCTTTGAACCTTACCGGATCTAAGGCATCTTGTACATACGTGAACCGTTTTTGGTGTTCCGTTAACTAAAGCTTTTACTCTCTTTATGTTAGGAGCCCAAGTTCTTTTTGATTGACGATGTGAATGACTGTACTGAACACCAGCAACTACGCCTTTATCACAAACCTCGCATCTTCTTGCCACTTGAAAACACCTCCTTATTTTTGAAGATAATTTCTCTTCAATAGGACAGATTACATTTTATCATATAAAGTATCAATTTTGCAAGAAAAATATTTTATAATTTATGCATACTATGTCTGAAGTATATTTATACTATAGGTGTACTGCAAAAAACAATAGGAGAAATAAGAATAATATTTACTTGAATATTAACTATAAGTAATATAAAATATAATATAAGGAAATTTATAAGGAGGATTCTATATGGTAGGATATTCAAATGACCTTGGTAAGATAGATTATTCAGAAGAGGTCTTAGGCAAAATAGTTGGTCTTTCAACCATGGAATGTTATGGTGTAGTAGGAATGGTTTCTAAAAATGCTACAGAAGGTCTATGGGAGATAATGAGAATAGAAAATTTGAGCAAAGGCGTTAAATTAAATTTTAATGAAGATAATAAATTAGTAATAGAATTATTTGTTATGGTAGAATACGGAACAAAGATTTCAGTAATAGCTAATAATATAATAAAAAAAGTACGTTATAGCGTAGAAAACTTTACTGGATTAAAAGTTTCATCTGTTACAGTAAATGTTCAAGCTGTTAGAGTCTAGGAGGTAGAAAGATGAAATATAAAAAAATAAATGGCCATGATTTTTATAACATGGTTGTTAATGGTAGCAATAGACTATTAGAACAAAGTGATTATGTTAATGCATTAAATGTATTTCCAGTTCCAGATGGAGATACAGGAACTAATATGTCAATGACATTTAAAGCTGCTGTTAAGGAAATAGAAAACTTAAATTCAAGCTCAATAGGAGAAACTTCAAAGAAACTTGCTAAAGGTGCTTTAATGGGTGCTAGAGGAAATTCAGGAGTTATTCTTTCTCAAATATTAAGAGGAATATCAAAAGGTCTTGAAGGAAAAGAAGAAGTTACACCACAAGAATTGGCAGTTGCTATTCAAGAAGGTAGTAAAGCAGCTTATAAAGCTGTTATGAGACCTACAGAGGGAACTATATTATCTGTAATAAGAGCAGCAGCAGAAGGCGCTGTAGATACTGAATGCGATGATGTTGTTGAATTTTTAAATTCAGTAGTTTTAGATGCTAAGATTATGCTTGATAAAACACCAGAATTATTACCAGCATTAAAGAAAGCAAAGGTAGTAGATTCAGGTGGAATGGGATTATATATAATTCTAAAAGGTATGCATGAAGCTTTAAGAGATAATATAGAGGCTGAAATTAAAGATATTAAAGTTGCAGAAGCTGGTGGAGCAAGTGCAGAAGGTCTTGAAGAGATGGATATTAAATTTGGATATTGTACAGAATTTATAGTTTTAGGTGATGCAGATAAGGCTGGAGCCTTCCAAAAAGATATAGAAAAACTTGGAGATTCTTGTATTGTAGTAGGATATGAGGATGTAATTAAAGTACATATTCATACAAATGATCCAGGAACAGTTTTAGCAAAAGCAGTACAACTAGGAGAATTATCAAAAATTAAAATTGATAATATGAGAGAAGAACATAGAGAACTTTTAGGAATTGCAGCTTATGAAAATGCAAAATCAGCTCAAGATGAAGAAATAGAAGAGCAAGAAGAAAAAGAATTTGCATTTGTGTCAGTTGCTATGGGAAAAGGGATTACTAATATATTTAAAGACTTAGGTGTTGATTCTGTAATTGAAGGTGGTCAAACAATGAACCCTTCTACACAAGATATAGTAGAATGCATTTCAAAATTAAATGCTAAACATATATTTATATTACCAAATAATAAAAATATAATAATGGCAGCAAATCAAGCGGCTGAAATATCTGATAAAGATGTTAGAGTAATACCAACTACAACAATACCACAAGGTATTACAGCGGTAACAATGTTTAATTATGAGGGCGATGTAGATTCAAACGAAGAATCACTTAAGGAATGTATAGAAATGGTAAAGACAGGCTCTGTTACTTATGCTGTAAGAGATACTGAAATTGATGGTATTGAAATAAAAGAAGGCAATATGCTAGGATTAGTTGAAGGTAAAATTAAAAAGGTTGGAGAAGACTATTGCACAGTTGCTGAAGAAGTATTAGATACTATGGTAGATGAAGATAGTGAACTTATTACAGTATTCTATGGAGAAGATGTTGAAGAAAATAAATTAAATGACTTTATTAAAAAGTTAGAAGAGAAATATAAAGATGCAGATATCCAATGTTATAACGGAGAACAACCTCTTTATTATTTCTTAATGTCAGTAGAATAATAATTAAGATTTATAAAGCACAAGTAATTACTTTATTTACATAAAGTGTTGCTTGTGCTTTAATATTTATCAAGAGATTAATAGATTTAAATTTGACTTTATTAAAATGAATTGTTAGAGGTGGAAAAATGCAAGTTTCAACAGAAATATCTTCCTTAAAGGGCGTAGGTCCAAAGTTAAATGAAAAACTTAATAAGTGTGGGATATTTACTATATTAGATTTACTATTATATTTTCCGAAGGATTATGAATTTATAAGAGGTAATACACCTTTTGAAGAAATTGATGGAGAAGAAAAACAAATACTCTCCTGTACCGTAAGAGGTTTTGATAGGGATATTAGAACTAAAAGTGGTAAATATATTAGTGGGATAAAATTTGAATACGATGGACATATAGTTGAGGGAAAGTGGTTTAATCAAAGATTTATTAGAAATTCTTATAAATTAGGTGAAACCTATGATTTAGTAGGTAAATTTAAAAAGATTGGAAATAAATTAGAGATTATTAATCCTATTATAGGTTGTGCTGAAGCGAAGACTAGTGAGATTATTCCAAGATATTCTCTTAAAGGGGATTTCTCTGATAAAATATTAATTAAACTTATAAATCAAGTTATAGCAGATGTAAAAATAAATGATAATTTGCCAAAAGAACTAATAGAGAAGTATAAATTAATAGGGTTAGATGAAGCTATAAGAAGTATTCACTTCCCAAATGGTAAGACTGAACTTGAAAATGCTATAACAAGATTGAAGTTTCAAGAGCTATTTACATATTCTATGAAATTATTACTATTAAAAAATAAAGTTAGAAGTAATAATGGAATAAACTTTAAATTAGTAAGTGAATTAACTGACTTGAAGTTAGCGCTACCATTTAATTTAACTAATGCACAAACTAAGGTAGTTAGAGAAATATTAAATGATCAAAGGAGTCCATATCCAATGAACAGATTAGTTCAAGGGGATGTTGGTAGTGGTAAAACTATAGTTGCATTAATTGCAATGTTTAATGTTATAAAAAATGGTTATCAAGCATCACTTATGGTTCCAACAGAAATATTAGCGAATCAACATTATGAAGAAGCCAAAAAGTTACTGGGGCCGTTTAATATAGAAATTGAACTATTAACAGGAAGTACATCAGCAAAGGAAAAAAAGAGGATAAAAGAAAGAATAGCAAGTGAAGAGGCTATTATTGTAATTGGTACACATGCTCTTATTCAAGAAGATGTACACTTTAATAATTTAGGATTAGTAGTTACTGATGAGCAACATAGATTTGGGGTAGAACAAAGAAGTAAATTGATAAATAAAGGCAGAAGACCAGATGTAATTGTTATGTCGGCAACTCCTATTCCAAGAACGTTAGCTCTTTATATATATTCAGATTTAGATGTTTCGATAATAGATGAACTTCCACCAGGAAGAAAGAAAATTGATACAAAGTTTTTTGAGGATAGAGATAGAGATAAGGCTTATAAATTAGCATTAGATGAGGTTGAAAAAGGAAGACAGGTTTACATAGTTTGTCCTCTTATTGAAGAAAATGAAAAAATGGATTTGAATTCTGTAGAAAAATTGTATGATGAATTAAAGGATGGAGTATTTAGAAATATTCCTATAAAGATACTTCATGGTAAAATGAAACCTAAAGAAAAAGATGAGATTATAAATGATTTTAAAGAAAATAAAACTAAAGTTATAATTTCAACAACCGTAATAGAAGTAGGAGTTAATGTTCCAAATGCATCTATAATGATTATTGAAAATGCAGAGAGGTTTGGACTTGCACAATTGCATCAATTAAGAGGTAGAGTTGGAAGAGGTCAGTATGCTTCTTATTGCATATTACTTGGAAAAGCTAAGAGTGATACAACTAAAAAGAGGATGCAAATAATGACAGAATCTACAGATGGGTTTTATATTTCAGAGCAAGATCTAAAGCTAAGGGGTTCAGGTGAAGTATTTGGACTTAAGCAAAGTGGAGATGCAGGGTTAATTCTCTCAGATATATATGAAGATATAGAAATATTAAGATGTGCGAGAGGAGAAGCTAAAATACTTTTAAGTTCAAAAGAACCTATGCATATAAAGATGTGTAGAGATATAGAGAAGTCCATAGAACGATGGAGTCGATATATATGCTTTAACTAAAAAAATTGTGTAAATATAAAGAATATGTTAAAATTAAAAAATAATACGTAAGGAGGAGATAACAGTGAGAATAATAGCTGGAAAGGCAAAGGGACGTAAATTAATACCTCCTGCCACTATGGAGACAAGACCAACATTAGATAGAGTTAAAGAAGCTATGTTTAGCATAATATTAGGATATATTCCTGATGCAGTTGCTATAGATGTTTTTGCAGGGACTGGAAGTCTTGGGCTTGAGGCTGCGAGCAGAGGGGCTAAGGAAGTTTATTTAGTAGATAAAAGTCCAATAACATTCCCTTTATTAAAAGAAAATGTAGAGAATTTAAAGTTTTCAGATTTTTGTTTTCCGTTAAATATGGATTCTTATGAGGCTTTAAGAAATTTTGCAAAAAAGGGAAAAATATTTGATTTAATATTTATAGATCCACCGTATTGTAAAGAAATGATACCAGAAGCTATGAAAATTATTAAAGAAAATAATCTGCTTCAAGAAGATGGATTAATAGTAACTAAAATTGATAGTATCGAAGAGATATATGAAGGTTATGAAGATATTAAATTAATTAAAAGTAGAAAATATGGAAATACAACCGTTTGTCTTTATAAAATATGTAAATAAAAATAAAAACTAAAATTGTTTTTTGGAGGAAAGTATGAGAATAGCCGTTTATCCTGGAAGTTTTGATCCTATAACAAATGGCCATTTAGATATAATTAGAAGAGGTGCAAAAGCTTTTGATAAATTAATTGTAGCAGTTTTAATAAATGTAGAAAAAAAAGGGTTATTCGATATTGAAGAAAGAGTAGAGCTAATAAAAATGGTCACTAAAGATATTATCAATGTAGAAGTGGTTAGTTTTGAAGGGTTATTAGTTGACTTTGCAAAAATGAATAATTCAAATGTAATTTTAAAAGGTCTTAGAGCTGTATCGGATTTTGAATATGAATTCCAAATGGCATTAATGAATTCAAAATTAAATCCAAATATAGAGACTGTGTTTATGATGACATCAGCAAAATGTTCATATTTAAGTTCATCATCAGTTAAGCAAGTAGCTAAGTTTGGTGGATGTATAAAAGGGCTAGTTCCTGATATAATAATTCCTAATATAGAAAAAAAAATTAATAATAAATAATTAAAAGGGGTGGAGTTTTGTGGATAAACTAGAAGTTAATATAGTAGAACTTTTAGAATACTTACAGGATATTGTTGAAAGAGCGCCGAAGGTTCCTATTACAGGGAAATCTATGGTAGATAAAAAGGAATTCAATGAAGTAATAGAGCAGATAGTAAACTATCTTCCAGATCAATTTAAGAAAGCTCAATGGGTTATGAGTGAGAAAGATAGAATACTTGGAGATGCTCAAAAAGAGTATGAAAACATTAAAAAAGAAACTGTTGAAATGATGAAACATAATGTTGAAAATCATGATATTGTTAAGGAAGCTAAGCTTCGTGCAACTGAAATTGTTGCCTTAGCACAACGTGATGCTAAGGCAATAAGAATAGGCTCTAGAGAATATGCAAATGAAATTTTATCAGAGCTTGATAGAGAGTTAGAAAAAAAGCGAGTGGAATTAATACAATCAATGCAAGGTTCTTTCGAACTAGTTGCAAAGGAAATTGATGTGAGTATGTCGGATGCAAGCACAACAATAAAAGAAAATATATCTGAGTTAAGAAGCATGTAATTTGTCTATGGAATAATAAATAAATTTAATAATTAGATAGAATATAAATATAATTAATGTAGGTAACAGGAATATATAAATGTTAGTGGATATACTATAATTATTAATTATGATTGAAGTTTC
>X276_Barnacle_Goose__coassemble_227_pt1 | contig 25395 bp, 26 predicted proteins | sample X276_Barnacle_Goose__metabat2_low_PE_010 | metagenome-assembled genome bin X276_Barnacle_Goose
AAAGAATTTAGAGTTAGATATAAATTTAGAAAAAGTAGTATTTAAGGGTGATGAGGATTTAATAGATCAAATATGGATTAATCTAATAGAAAATGCAATTAAATTTTCTCGGGATGGAGGAAAAATATCTGTAGAATTAAAAAACTCGGAAGAGGATGTAGTTGTAAAAATTTCAGATACTGGTATAGGAATATCAGAAAAAAGTAAAGAAAGAATATTTGAAAGGTTTTATCAAGGAGAAGCATCTCATTCTAAGATGGGGAATGGTTTGGGTTTAGCAATTGTAAAGAGAATAATAGAGATATGCAAAGGGGAAATTAAGATAGAAAGCTGCTTAGGAGAAGGAACTACATTTATTATTAGGCTACCTAAAGGTTTTGATAGTTACTGATTCTTTCAGAAATAGTTATTAATAAGTAACTCATGATTATAAATAAATTGGGAAGTAAAGAGATGATAATAGAATTAAATGAATGGGCTGTCGCATTAAAAGATATACACACAGCATATTGATATTTAGTAAAAATACAATATGTTGTGTGTAAATTTCTTTGTGCGACAGCCTTTATGTATTAAACTAATATTTTATTTTTCTAAATGCTAATGGAGTTTTTCCATGAACCTTTTTAAACATCTTTATAAAATTACCAGTATGGTTATAGCCAATAATTTTAGAAATCTCATCGATACTTAAATCAGTTGTAGATAAGAGATTCTCAGCTATTGTCATCCTAATAGAATTAGTATATTGACTAATTGACATATGATATTTTGCAGAAAAACCTGCTTTTAACTTTTGCTCATTTAAAAATACCATTTTGCTTAAACTCTTTATGGTAGGAGGATTGCAAGCCTCCTTTGTTAAGATATCATGAGCTTTTTGTATTGCATTGGAATCGGATGAAGTTAAAGTAATACGTCTATTTTTCCCTATTGTGATTTCTCCATAATTTAATTGAGTAGTAAACACATTGTTAGGTGATGAAACTATCTCATTATGAAGTAGAGCAATAGATTCCAAAATTTTACTTTCCAAATATAAAGGAGTTAGACTATTAATTTCAGCTAAACTTCTTAGGTTTTGAATAATAGAAGCTATTTCAAGAGGGAGATATTTATAAGTATAGTTACTAATAAAATTATCAAAATCTACAGTACCAGCAAAGTTTGGCTTAATTATTTCATCAAAATATTTTTTGTATATTGTTATTTCTGCACCATGAAAGTGTTGCCCTTTTTTCCAAGTTTGTTCTCCTTTTAAGCCTCTTTCTGATATAAAAAATGAAGAAGGAGAAAAAGATGAAACAGGATTGTTTTCAATAATAAATGTAGTTTCGCCTGTATAAACTGTCCCAAATCTCATAAGTTCCTCTTTATGATCAAAGGCTAGAGAGAAATCTTTTGGTATAGTATAGTCACCAACTCCAAATTCGTAGTAACCTTCTCTACTATATTTAATAAAATATCCAAGTTCAGATCTTTCTTTATTTTTGTATATAGTGCAGTTATCCATGACAAAGGGTGTAAATGTCATATTGCTTAAAATTTTTTGTTGAAATTCTTTTGTTGTTTTATAAATCATAGAACATACCTCATTTATATAAATATTATAGGTTATTTTGCACATAATAGCTTTAGACAATATTATAAATTAATTTGTAGATAATAGATTTAGATAATATTTTTTATTATAACATAATTATCAATTTGGATGATAAAATTGTTAAAATGGGTGGAGGGATTGAATTGATAATCAATATCATGTAGACTTTAGTAAGTAAATAATAATACAAAAATGAAATGAAAAATAATAAGATTACAAAAATGAAATGAAGAATAAAATTAGGAGGTACAATTATGAAAATAAGTTTTTTAAAGAAGTTATTAGTTCCATGTATAGCTGGTATGCTTTTGGTTGGATGTGGAGCAGGTAATGCTACAAATGAAAATAATTCACAGGGTAAAACTGTAACAGTTACAGATGTAAGAGGTGAAGTTCAAATACCAGAAGACCCTAAGAGAATAGTAGACTTAAGTGGTAATAGTGATATTTTATCAATTTTAGGATATAAGGTTATAGGAACTGCAAATAGTGATGCATATGATTATACTAAATTCCCTTCATATTTAGAGGAAACTTTAAAGGGAGCAGAAATTTTAGGATATAGCATGCAAGATACTATGGATATAGAAGCTGTTATGAATTTAAATCCAGATTTAATAATTATATCAACTGTTCAAGAAAAGATGTATGACCAATTAAAAGAAATTGCTCCAACAGTTATGATTCAATTAGAAGCTTTAAACTGGAAAGATGATATTAAATCTATTGCAAGTGTATTTAATAGAGAAGAGGAAGCTAATAAGTGGTTAGCTAATTATGAAGCAAAGGCTAAGGAAGCTGGAGATAAAATAAAAGCAGAATATGGGGAAGATACAACATACCTTTCATTCTTAGCAAGTGGTGGACAATTCTTTGTATTTGATGGTGCAGGTTTTGGTAATGTGTTATATGAAGATATGAGCCTTGCAAAACCAGAAGGTATGCCAGAACAAAGTGATATTAGCTTACCTGTTGTAACTTATGAAGGATTAGCTTCAATTAAGACTGATTATATATTCTTAATTGCAACTCAAGAAGACTTAGCACAACTTGAAAGTAATGCAATTTGGAATAGCTTACCTGCAGTTAAAGAAGGTAAAGTTGTAGTATTAGAGTCATCACCATACTTCAATCAAGGATATAGTTCAATTGGAAGAGAAGTATTAGTAGATGAAATAGGTGAAATGTTAAATGGAACAAAGTAAGAAACGTACAATAATTTTTATGATTTGTAGTTTATTACTTCTAATAGGAGGACTGATTCTAGCAATAAGGCTAGGATCTGTCCATATTAATTTTACAGATATTTTTGATAGTATATTTAATTACAGCGAAAGCTTAGAACTTATGTTAATTAGAGATGTAAGAATTCCAAGAGCTCTTTCTGTATTATTAACAGGTGGGATTTTAGGTGTAACTGGAGCTATGCTTCAAGGTGTAACAAGAAATCCAATAGCCGAGCCATCTATATTAGGAGTAAGCCAAGGAGCAACTTTAGTAATAGCAATTTTTTATGCAGCAGGTATTGCTGTAACTACTAAAAATGTAATGATAGCTTCTTTTATAGGAGCACTTTTAACGGGGATTATAGTTTTAGGATTTATATCAAAAAAAGCAAATAATAATTCAATTACAAAGATACTTTTAGCAGGAACAGCTATGAGCACATTTTTTATTTCGTTAACTACTATAATTGGATTGTTATCTAACCAATCTCAAATCATAGGATTTTGGGTATCTGGAGGTTTTAGAAATGCAACTTGGAATGATTTTAAATTAGTATTTATTGTAGGAATTATAGGATTAGTTATAGCAACTTTACTGTCAAGTAAGATAAATATATTGAATTTAGGAGATGATGTTGCTATTGGTCTTGGAGAAAATCCACAAAAAATAAGGTTTGTAGTTCTTATGATTATCATACCAATGTGTGCAGCAGCAGTAGCAGTTGGTAAAAATATTGCTTTTGTTGGGCTTATAGTACCTCAAATAGTAAGAAAAATATTAGGGGAAGACTACAGAAGAAACATACCTTGTTCATTTTTACTTGGTGCAGTTCTTTTAACTTATGCAGATATTGCAGCAAGAATGTTATTTGCACCATATGAAACTCCAATTGGAATATTTACAGCTTTAATTGGAATACCATTTTTCATATTCGTAGCTAGGAAGGAGAGGGGATAATGAAGAAAAATAGATTTAAAATAGTTTTAAGTGTTTTATTAGTTTTATTAGCTATCTCCTTTGTACTTACGCTATGTTGGGGTACATATAAAGTTTCACCTTATGAAGTTATAAATACATTATTAGGTAATGGAACTAAATTGCAAAATACAGCAATACTTAATATTAGACTTCCAAGAATTTTAGTTGGAGCATTTGTAGCAATTGCATTATCAACAGCAGGAGCAATTCTTCAAACTATAACTAAAAATGATTTAGCAGATACAGGTATAATAGGTATAAATGCTGGAGCAGCTGTAGCAGCGGTAATATTTATTACTTATCAAACAGCAGATTATTATAGTGAGCTTGGTTCACTTTCAATATTTGTTTTGCCGTTTATGGCTATAGTTGGAGCAGCGGTTTCTGCATTTATAATATATATGCTATCTAGTAGACATGGTATAAAGCCTAAAAGGCTTTTATTAATAGGTATAGGACTTAATGCAGGACTTAATGCTTTTATAACATTCTTTACTTTTAGAGGTGGAGTTGGAGATTATAATAGGGTATTAGTTTGGACATCAGGAAGCTTATGGGGTTCAGGATGGAGCTATGCAAAAGTGATAATCCCAATAGTATCATTAATGTTTATTATAGTTATGATAAACCATAAGAAATTAGATGTTTTAAATCTTTCTGAAGAGCTTGCAATATCATTAGGATTAAACTTAGAAAAGGAAAGAAAGAAGTTTTTAAGTTTAGTAGTAGTGCTAGCAGGAACAGCAACAGCTTTTGCAGGAAATATAGGCTTTTTAGGACTTATAGCTCCTCATATTGCAAGGAAATTAGTTGGAGCTTATCATAAGAACTTTATTGTAATATCAGGAATAATAAGTGTTATAATAATTCTTCTTGCAGATGCAGTTTCAAGAAATTTATTTTCTCCAATTGAAATTCCAGTAGGAATAACAGTATCTATATTTGGAGTACCATATTTTATTTATTTAATGATGAAGGAGAAATAATATGGAGGCTATTAGTGTAAAGAACTTAACAGTATCATATGCAGATAATAACATAATTAATAATATGAACTTATCTATCCCAAAGGGGAAAATAAGCATAATAATTGGAGCAAATGGTTGTGGAAAGTCAACTTTGCTTAAAACTATATCAAGAATTAATAAGCCTAAAAGTGGAGATATATTTATAAATAATAAGAATATAAAGAAGATAAAAGAAAAGAGTATTGCAAAAGAAGTAGCATTTCTTCCGCAGGGACCAGTTTGCCCAAGTGGACTTACTGTAAGAGAACTTGTTGCATTTGGAAGATTTCCTCATCAAAAGATGATTGGTGGTCTTAATAGTCATGATAAAGAAGTTATTGATTGGGCAATAGAGGAAACTGGACTTTCAGAATTCGCTGAAAGAGAAGTTGAAAATTTATCAGGTGGACAAAGACAAAGAGCTTGGATAGCTATGACTTTAGCTCAAGAAACTGAAATTATAATGCTTGATGAGCCTACAACTTATTTAGATATGTCTTATCAACTAGAAGTTCTAGAAGTTCTACAAAAGCTTAATAGAGAAAAGAAAATTACAGTAGTTATAGTTCTTCATGAACTTAACAATGCTTGTAGATTTGCAGACAATATTATAGGTTTAAAAAATGGCAAGATCATTTGCGAGGGAAAACCTATAGATGTAATTAATAAAAAAAGTCTAAAAGAGATATATGGAATAGACGCAAATATAAAAGAAAGTGAAAATGGTGAATATCCAATATGTATGGAATATGAACTGTTTAGGGAGTAATAATGAAAAATAAAAATTTTATAATAATAGTGATAGGTCAAATAATTTCACTGTTTGGTAATGCAATTCAAAGATTTAGTATGTCACTATATTTATTAGAATTTACAGGAAGCACAGCTTCTTTTGCTACAATACTAGCAATATCAACTATACCGTATATTTTATTTGCACCAATTGCAGGTATGCTTTCTGATAATGTAAATAGAAAGAAGATAATGGTATATCTTGATTTATTTTGTGCTATCTTAATTGGAGGATATGGGTTCATATTATTACAAGGAAGAGATAGTGAACTAATAGTTGGGACAGTAATGTTTATGCTATCAATTTGCTTTACTTTATATGGACCAGCAGTAACATCTTCAATACCACAAATAGTTGAAGAGGATAATCTTACTTCTGCAAATGGAATAATAAATCAAGTTGGTTCAGTAGTTAACTTTGTAGCACCAATACTTGCGGGGATCCTTTATGGATTAGTAGGAATTAAAATAATTGTTATAATTAATGCAGTGAGCTTTTTAGTTTCAGCAATAATAGAATTATTCCTAGATATTCCAGATGTACCTAGAGATGAAGAGACTAAGAAAGATAATAGTAAAGTAATATCTTTAGATTTTGTTATAAAATCTTTTGTAGATATGAAGGAGAGCTTTAATTATCTAAAGAGAGAAAAGAAAATTATATTAGGAATTATAGCGTCCTATGCCTTATGTAATATTTTCTTAGTACCAATATTATCAATAGTTGCACCATATTTTATAAACATACTACTTGGACTTCCTTCTGAGGTTTATGGAATAGTAGAAGGAGTATGTGTTTTAGGTATGATTTTAGGTGGAGTATGGATAAGTATAAAACCAAAGATGTTCTCAATGAAAAAGGTTCACTATACATACTTACCTATGATAGCAGGGGTTACTTTAATGGCTATCATAGGGTTTTTAAAGATAAATAATTACGCTTTAGCTGGATTATTTGGTATTGGTGGACTCGCAATTATGTTATCTTTATCATTATCAAATGTACTAACTCTAACATATATACAAAAAGAAGTTCCAGGAAGTATGTTAGGTCGTGTTTCAGCATTTTCAACTGCTGTGGCAACTATAAGTGTTGCACCAGGACAATTGCTATTTGGACAAGTAATTGATTTTGGTATTCCTATAGGAGTTATTTTATTAATAACAGCAGTAGTTAATTTGGGGCTTATAGCATTTGTTAAATGGAATGTACGAGAATTAGCATAAATAATTAATTGAAATTTATAAAGTCTAAAACTATAGATAATATGGTTTTAGACTTTATTTTTTACAAATAACTTTAAAAGAATGATGTTATAATTATGGGTATATGGAATCTTTATTATTTTATGGTATATAACTAAAGTATAAATTACCAAGAATAATCTGTTAGAAGCATAAGAAGAAAATAAGTATTATGAGATTGAGGGTAAAGAACTAGAAGAGATTACTAATAGGAAGATTTCAATTTTATGAATTAAAGAATATTGAGCAATCTAGGAACAGCCATTTAAATTAAAATTAAATATAATAATATTATTAAGGTGTTTAAAGTAGGTGGAATTAAATTGAAGTATGAAAATATTATTTTAAAATCTATTGAGTATATAGAAAAAAATATAAAAGAGGAACTAACACTAAAAAGTATAGCCAATCAAGTTGGATATTCTGAATTTCACTTTTTAAGAATTTTTAAAGATCAGATGGGAATATCAATTATGGATTTTGTACAAGAACGAAGATTAATACTTGCATCAAAAGAAATATTAAGTGGTAGAAAAATAGTGGATGTAGCAATAGATTATTGCTATGAAACTCATAGTGGTTTCTCTAAAGTATTTAAGAAAAAATTTGGTTTCACTCCAACACAACACTTAATTTATGCAATTAATATATTAGAATATTTAAAAAATGAGAATGGAGATGGTTTGAAAATGAATAGTAAATCAAGTAATGCAAATGTATTTATAGAATCATCAGTTGACTTTATAGAACAAGAGTTATTATACAAACAATTAGTATATAATCTAAAAGAAAGATTTTCTACTAATGATTTATATAAAATAGATAAAGCATATAAATTAGCTTGTAAAGCTCATGAAGGTCAATATCGTAAATCTAAAGAACCATATATAACACATCCATTAAATGTTTCATTAATTTTATCAGAGCTTGATGTAGATAAAGAAACTATAATAGTAGGTTTAATACATGATGTTATAGAAAAAAATACACCTATAACACTTGATACAGTTGAATTAGAATTGTCAAAACAAATTAAAGAGCTATTAGAAGAAGTTACAAATTTCAATACATCAAACTTAAATAAAGTAATAGATGACAATAGTACAATAGATGGGCGTGTATATATAATAAAACTAGCTGATCGTCTTCATAATATGAGAACGATAAAATATATGAATCCAGAAGTTTATAAAGAAAAAGCAAAAGAGACAATTGAAATTTTTTCTCCTATTGCTAATAAACTTAATATTTTAAAATTAAAAATAGAATTAGATGATTTATCTATTAAATATATTGTAGGTGATTATAATAATTAGACATATGATATAAGATTAATGAATAGTAGTAAGAAAGTGATAATTATAAAAAATAGGGGATGTTTTATGTTAAAAGATAATTTAAGGGTACCATTAATATTGACATCATTATCAGCAGGAGTAATGTCATTTTTACTTCCTATATATAGTAAAGAACTTAATATGAATGCAGTTGAAATTACAGGACTATTTTCAATTATATCATTTATTTTAATATTAATAAGACCATTTATAGGCAAATTAATTGACAGAATAGGAAGAAAACCTATTTTTATTATGGCTATAATTACTTATGCATTTTCATGTATAATATTTGCAATTACTGATACTATTGTAACTATTTATATAGCTAGAGCAATTCAGGGGATATCAACAGCTTTAATGACTGTATCTATATACGCAATTGTTTCTGACACCACTAAAGAAGATGAGATTTCAGAAGGGTTTGGTAAAATAAATTCAGCAGAATCTACAGGAAATATATATGGATGTATTTTAGCTTTCGTAATACTATCTATAGTAAGATTTACAGAAGGATGAAAAATATTATTTCTTATATTTTCTATAGTTGCTTTGTATGCTTTACTTAGAGTAATGAGAGATTTTAAAGAAACTAAAAATCAGTTAATGATTAAAGTTCACAAAAAGAAAAAGCTATCTAAAAAAACTATAAATCTTTTAATAATAGTATTTATAACTTCATTAGCTTCATCAATGTTAGCACCAATATTTATGATATATATGCAAGATAAATTCACAAATAATATTAGTGCTTTAGGATTTGCATTCTTTCCAGCACTTATAATAGAAAGTTTATTATCAAGTAAGATAGGTAAATATTCAGATAAAGTTGGAAAAAGAAGAGCTATGTTAATTGGTATTGTTATATGTGGAGCAGTAACTATATTAACTCCTAGTTTTGAGTCAATTAGCATATTGGCAGTATTATTATGTATATTATCTATAGGGGGAATGCTATATGATTTCTCTATAAGAGGAATGTACACTGAACTAATGGATGAATCTTTTAAAGGTGAGATGTATGGAGTATATACTTTGGTATGTGACTTCGGGAGAATAATTGGACCATTAGTAGGAGGGATTGCTTATGAGGTAGCATCTCATAAGTCACCATTTTATATAAATGGAATTACTATGTTTATAGTAGCATTATTAATATTAACGTTAATAAAAAATAATACTAATAATATTGATAGTAGTCAAAAGATTGATGAGATATAATCTGAGAAGGAATACTGTTAGGTATTTTTGTTATGTCATATTCGCTTTAGTTCAATTTCATTTTACAATAGGTAAAAATTTAATATTAAAAATTTATTCTTTAAATCATATAAAATTTAGCTAAATAAATAAATATAAAGTATAATAACTTTATACATAAATTTATATGAAGGAGCCAAATACTGATGAAAAAGAGTTTTTATGTAGAAAAATTTTTAAATAAGTATCCACATATTAAAAAGACAATGGAAGTACAAAATATTGATCTATGTAAATTAAAAGAAATATATGATGATTATATTGATTATAAAGATTCTTATGAGAATCAAGCTAATTTTATAGCTAACATATTGCGTTCTCATGATATGATTCATTCAGTAAAGTCTAGAATTAAAGAGCCAGATAGATTAATTGAAAAGATTATTAGAAAAACTGAAGATAGAAGAGAAAAGTATGGAAGTGATTTTGAGTTTACTGTAGATAATTATAAAGATGAGATAAATGATCTTATTGGAATAAGAGTTATACATATATTTAAAGATCAATGGCAAGAGATACATGAGTATATTATAAAAACATGGAAGGTAATAGAGATAACAGCAAATGTTAGAGAAGGAGATAATACAGATATCTTCAAGGATTTAAATATAGAAGTTAGATCAAGAGCATCTGGGTATAGATCAGTTCATTATTTAGTAGAATTAAACTTTACAAAGCAAGATAGAACTATTGTAGAGATTCAAGTTAGAACAATATTTGAAGAAGGCTATGGTGAAATAGACCATATACTTAGATACTCTCATAATGAAATTCCTAAAATATTAGCTTCTAATCTTCTTTTATTTAATAGAATAGTAGGGAGTGCAGATGAAATGGCTTCACTAATTAATGTCTTAAACCAAAAAGAGCAAGAATACCAAGATACCATTGAATCTCAAAAGAAAGAAATAGAACTTCTAAAAAAATCACTTTTAAGAGAGGAATGCTAAGTCTTTTAGCATTCCTCTCTTAGTTATTTATTATTTTTTAATGTATTAAAGTAATTTCCTTCAATTATACTATCTGCAACATTAAAGATATTATTTAAATGATTAATTTCTTTTTCATCTTTTGGAGTTCCTACAATATCACCATTATTTAATATAGTTGCATCTCTATTTGTATTTACCAAAACTCTTCCCATAGATGTATTTTCAAATTTATTTCTATCTACACCTAATAGGTAAGAGATTGTTGGAAGGAAATCTGACTGTCCACCAGCTTTTGATATTACTTCACCTTTAATACTAGGGTTATAAATGATAAAAGGGATTTTTTTATCATCAGCTTTCCACCAGTCACCTTCTAGAGGAGCATCCTTTATTTCATCTAAATAAAATTTATGAACCCCACCGTGATCACCATAAATCATAATAACGGAGTTATCTAGTTGACCATTTTCTTCTAAGGATTCTATAAATAATTTTATTGCTTCATCTGCATATCTAATGCTTTGGAAGTAGGCACCTAAGATATTTTCATCTAATTCTTGTGGCAAATCTAAATATTTTTTATCATCAGGCATTTCAAAAGGCCCGTGACTTGTTACTGTTGCTAGGAATGTATAAAAAGGTTCTTTTTCACTTTTTAATCTTTCAGCAATCTGTCTTAAATATGATTCATCAGATAAACCAGGTCCAATTATTTCATCTAAAGTAAATGAGTTTATATCCCACAGTTTATCAGCATTAAATGATGTATGTGGTTCTGCCCAGTTCCAACTTCCACCACGCTCAGCATGAGTTGATATAGTAGTGTATCCTTCATTATTTAATATATCTTGTAATGAATTATATGAAGTCCATGGATAAGCTAAGAATGTCCTATCATTTCTTATTGGAAATATAGATGTATTAACTAATAAATCAGCATCAGAGCTAGTTCCAGAGTTATTTTGCTCATATATATTATCAAAATATAAACTTTGTGATAGTAATTTATTTAAAGTTGGAGTTATCTCTTGTCCATTTACTTTTTGATTTATAACAAAGTTTTCTAAAGATTCTACTTGAATAGCTATTAAATTTTTACCTTCTAACATTCCTTTGTAGTTATTATCAGGAATATTTTCTTTATTATTATTAATCCAGGTTTCTATATTTTCAATCTCTTCAGCACTTAATTTGTTACTTTTATTGCTAAAGAATTTTAAATCATATCCATGAAATCCTAGGGGACTCATATCACTAAAAGTCTGGAATGGTGCCCATGACAAGCTAAATAAAGATTGACCTGGGATAAGGCCTTTAACATCAATAACAATATGTCCTATGAATATTATAGATGCACTTACTACAAAAACTGTAGCAGATTTTATTATTCTAAACGATAAATTTGGCGAAACTTTAAAATATTGCGGCTTAAGCAGTTTATATATTGCAAATATTATTATAAAGTCTACAAAAAATAGAATATCCACTAATTTAAAGTTAAATAAGCTTCCACCCATGGGATTGAATATTTCAGGATGTAATAAATGTCTTATGGATAAAAATGTTCCATTATTTCTGTAGTACCAAATATCTAAAAGAAATAGGATACTAATAATAACATCAATTATTATTGCGCATCTTAGTTTACCTTTTTCTTTAAATAAATATATTACACTTAGCAGTAATGTTATCATAGCGAAATGTATGCCAAGTGCTGGAACACCGAAATACATTTTTGATAAATCTATAGTTGCGTAATTAGGTGTTCTTAGCATAGATAATAATAGCATTGATTTTACTTGAATTATAAATGCCATAAATAAAAATAACCAATTATTTTTTACTATAATTTTTAGTTTTTCTTTCATTAATTATATCCTCCATTAATTTTGTTTAATAATTAAAATGCATTTATATTGTAACGTATATTTCTATTTATATCTAGAAAATAGTCTTATTTTAGGGAATACATTATAATTATAATATATATTACAAGAAAAGTAGAGGAAATAACTTATGAAGGCGAAGTAAAATATAAAAAATTATGGTACCCATATTAAAATGAATACCACAATTTTTTTAATACATATATACCCTTTATAAAAAATGTATAGAAGAGTTTTTTAATATTAACTCTATAACCCTTCTAATCTCTCTTGCGCTTCCAATTCTTTATATTCTATATCAAAAATTTCTTCTTCGAGTAATTTAATTTTATTAGTTAATTCTTTAATTTTATCTTCTCTATAAACTGATTTATGATCTCGATTCCACATTGATAGTTCTTTTTTACTTTCTTGTAATTGCCATTGTAATTCATTCATTAATAAGCACCACCTTATAAATAGTAATTCTACAAAAATTAACAAAAACCTTTATTTTCAGAAAATTTGAAATATTTATTTTAGGGCCTTTATAATTATAGTATATACAGAGTTTTGGCAATTTATTCTAATTGTAAATATTAGAATTATTAATAATATGGCAATCTCTAAGATAAAGGGATATTTGTTTTTTTATTATGAAATTTTATAATTATTAGTTGGAAAATAACCATTTTAAACTTTAATAGTACTATGATGTTTAAATATTATGATATTTGTTCTATAATAAAAATATAGAGTAGTAAATAAATGGAGGTAGTATAGAATGGATTTATATGAAAAAACCATAAGTGAGAAAGTTATTCATAAAGCAAATTTTATGACTTATATTAATGTAGATGTTGAATTACCAAATGGTAAAATAGGAAATAGGGATATAGTAAGACATCCAGGAGCGTCTGCTATTATTCCATTTATAGATGAGGATAAAATTATTTTGGTTAATCAATTTAGAAAAGCATTAGATAGAAACCTTTTAGAAATTCCGGCAGGCAAACTAGATAAGGGGGAAGATCCAAAACTTTGTGCAATTAGAGAATTAGTAGAGGAGACAGGATACAAAGCAGAGGAAGTAACGTATCTTGGAACGATAGCTACAGCACCAGGGTTTTGTGATGAATTAATATATCTATATAAAGCAACAGGGTTATCTAAGGGAGAAAAAAGTCTTGATGACGATGAGTTTACGGAAGTTAAGGTATTTACCCTTGAAGAAATTAAGGAAATGATAAAAAACGGAGAAATAATAGATACTAAAACTATAAGTTCATTTATGTATTTATAAATAAAATCAAGGGTGTTAAAAAATGAATAATTCATTTTTTAACACCTTTAGTTTTTAATTTTATATATTTATTTAATATGGATAATTAATTTATACTATGATCATATTTTAAAATAACTAATAGTAATGGGTATAGTTAATAGATTAGGTTTCTATAATTTATTAATTAAATAGTTAAGTAAATTAATTTTATGTAATAAGTAGACATTATTTTGAATAGTATTAATTATGTAAAGATGATTACTAATGCTTTAGAACATCATATAAGATAATATTTATATGTATATTCTAGGAATAGACAAGAATAAATGATCGAAAATGAATAGAAATATCAGAGGTTAATAAAAAAATGTCTAACGTTTTTAGAGTGTACATGTAGTAGAGTGTGAATATATGTAATGTAATAATCATAAGTATTATCTATAGCAACTATGGAGGAGGTAAAACATGAATATTGTAAACAAGTTAAATTTAAAATTTAGAGAAAATAAAATGCTTTATATACTAGTATTAGTTTTTTTCTGTATAGGAATAGTTTTAGGCACGTACACAATAAAATATATGCATGAAAGTTATACAACAGATTTAGCTAGTTATTTTACTACATTTATAAATAGCTTAGGGGACAAGCCAATAGATAGTAAGATATTATTTATAGATATTTTGAAGAAGAACATTTTGATTATAGCTATAATTTTAATATTAGCATTTACTGTTATTGGATCACCAATTATTCTTTTGGTAGATTTATTTAAGGGATTTACATTAGGATATACATTTAGCTTTTTAATAACTACATTTAGTGGAAAAGGAATATGGATAGCTTTGGTATCTATAATACCTCAAAATTTATTTTATATACCATTTTTTATAGGACTAAGTGTTATATCAATTGAGATATCATCAAATAAGTTTAAAGGGAAATTTTTCAATAAAACAATTAAAAGTAATATTTTTTCTAATGAATTATTAATGAAGTTAATATTTTTGTTTTCTCTATTTGTAGTAGGAGTTATTATTGAAACCTTTATTTGTCCAAATTTAATTAGGTTTATAGCGAGTAAGTTTTATTAATTGTTAAAGCTTAGTTAAAAATAAAGGGAATAGAAGTTTTTTGTCGAATAGAAATAAGTATAATAGGATAGGGGAGAATTATGAAAGAGATTGTGAATGACTACAGAGAATCATTATTAATAAGTCACAAGAGTGAAAATACTGTTTATGCCTATGTTACAGATGTCAGTCTATATGTTAAATATTTAAATACAAAAAATTTAGATATTATTGAAACAGATAATGTTGCAGTGCTTGCATATATACAATATTTATTAAGTCAAGGAAAATCTGAAAGGTCTATAAATAGAATTGTTATTAGTCTTAGAAGTTTTTATAATTATTTAAAGGATTCAAATATTGTTACAGATATTCCTAAAATATATTATAAAAGTACAGTTACAACTAAGAAGTTACCAGAGGTATTAACTATTGAAGAAGTGGATACAATAATAAGAATTGTAGATAAGGATTGTAATAAAGGAATAAGAGATACTGCACTTTTAGAATTAATGTATGCAACTGGAATGAAGGTTTCAGAGGTTATTGGAATAAGAACTTGGGATGTGAATTTAGATTTATCTTTTGTGAAATGCCATGATAATAAGAATTTTGAAAGATTAATTCCAATTGGAAGAAGTGCAGTTGAAGCTATAAAAGAATATTATAAGGTTAGAGAGCATATAGCATCTGCAGGTGTTGATACACTATTTGTAAATCTAAATGGTAATCAATTAACTAGACAAGGTATATGGAGAATTGTGAAGGAATATGCACATAGAGCTGGAATAAAAAAAGATGTTAATTTAAACACTTTTAGACATTCTTTTGCAGTACATTTATTGCAAAATGGAGCTAATGTAAGAGCTGTTCAAAAATTATTAGGTAATCAAGTTCTTACTTATATGGATACTTATTATGAAATAATAAATAATGATAAAATAAATATTGTTTATAAAAATTCCCATCCTAGAGCATAATAAAGTTAAATGCATAATAAATGCTTTAATGTTGAAAGGAGATATTCAAATGAAGAGAGTAATATTAATAGTATTAGATAGTTTAGGAATAGGTGAACTACCAGATGCAAAAGAGTATGGTGATGCAGGAAGCCACACTTTAGATCATATATATGAAGTGTGTGGAGGGCTTAAAATAGATAGATTAGAAGCATTAGGGCTTGGAAATATTAATGGGGTAAACACATTAAATAAAGTTTCAAATCCAATAGGTGCTTTTGGTAAACTTATGGAAGAATCAAAAGGGAAAGATACTGTGACAGGACATTGGGAGATTGCAGGAGTTGTTTTAGAAGAACCTTTAAATACTTATCCTAATGGATTTTCAGATAAAATAATAAATAAATTTTTATCTAAGGTAAATAAAAAAGGTGTTATCGGGAACTGTGTAGCTTCAGGAACAGCAATAATTGAGGAGTTTGGAGATGAACATGTAAAGACAGGTTTCCCAATAATATATACTTCTGCAGATAGTGTATTTCAAATTGCAGCTCATGAAGAGGTAATATCAGTTGAAGAACTTTATAAAATGTGTGAAATAGCTAGAGAAATGCTAGTTGGTGAAGATTTAGTGGGGAGAGTAATAGCTAGACCTTTCCTTGGAGAAAGTGGTAATTATTATAGAACTTCAAATAGACACGACTATTCTTTAGATCCATTCTCAAAAACTATGCTAGAATTTTTAAAAGAAAGTGGAAAAGAAGTTGCAACTGTTGGAAAAATATCGGATATATTTAATGGAAAAGGTGTAACATCATCTGTTCATATAAAAAATAACATGGATGGTGTTGATAAGACTTTAGAGTGTATGGATACTGTTAAAGAAGGCTTAATATTCACAAATTTAGTTGATTTTGATATGTTATTTGGACATAGAAATGATGCTATAGGATATGGTAAGGCTTTAGAAGAATTTGATAATAGGTTAGAAGAAATATATTCTAAAATGAATGATGAAGATATTTTAATTTTAACTGCCGATCATGGATGTGATCCCACTGCTCCTGGGACTGATCACTCAAGAGAGCATATACCAGTTTTAGTTTATGGTAAGAATGTTAAGCCAGTAGAAATAAGTACAAGAACTAGCTTTACTGATATAGGTAAAACTGTTTTAGAATACTTAGAAGTAGAAAATGATTTAAATGGGAAAAGTTTTGCTAAAGACATATTAAAATAGTGTTTATTAAAAAAGACTATTTTAAGTATAAAAGTAAAAGCTAAGGAGGAAACGAGAATTGAGAATGTATGATGTTATATTAAAGAAAAGAAAGGGACTTGAATTAAGTAAGGAAGAAATTGATTTTTTTGTAAATGGATTTACTAGTGGGGAAATCCCGGATTATCAAGCATCTGCGCTGCTTATGGCAATATTTTTTAATAAAATGAATAATAGAGAAACTGCAGATCTTACAATGGCTATGGTTAAATCTGGAGATGAGATAAACTTAGATTCTATTAATGGTATTAAGGTAGATAAACATTCAACTGGTGGTGTGGGAGATAAAACAAGTATATGTTTAACTCCTCTTGTTGCATCTTTTGGTGTTCCAGTTGCTAAGATGTCAGGAAGAGGTCTAGGTCATACGGGTGGAACTATTGATAAGCTTGAATCTTTTAAAGGATTTTCAGTTGAATTAAGTGAAGAAGAGTTTATAAAAAACTCAAATGAAATAGGAATAGCATTAACAGGTCAAACAGGGAATATTGCACCAGCTGATAAAAAGATATATGCATTAAGAGATGTTACTGCTACTGTAGATAATATGTCTCTTATAGCATCAAGTATTATGAGTAAGAAAATTGCTTCAGGTGCGGATGCTATAGTTTTAGATGTTAAAGTTGGAGATGGTGCATTTATGAAAACACCAGAAGATGCAAAAGCTCTTGCTAAAGAAATGGTTGCAATAGGTACTGAGGTTTCAAGAAAAACTATTGGAGTAATATCTGATATGGATCAGCCTCTAGGTTTTGCTATCGGTAATGTTTTAGAAGTAATAGAGGCTATTGAATTACTAAAAGGGAATGGACCAAAGGATTTATTAGAACTAACTCTAACCCTTGGAAGCTACATGCTTGTATGCGCAAAGAAAGCTAAAGACTTCGAAGAAGGTAAAAAGCTTTTAATGGAGAATATAGATAATGGTAAGGGATTAGAGAAACTTAAAGAGTTTGTACGGGCTCAAGGTGGAAATGTAGATGCTATAGATGATTATTCGAAATTTGATAGAGCTTCATATGTTGTAGAAGTTAGAAGTGAAAAATCAGGATATATATCAAGAATTAACGCAGAAGCATTTGGTTTAATAGCTATGGAACTTGGAGCAGGAAGAGTGACTAAGGAAAGTAGTATTGATTTAGCTGTGGGAATAGTTTTAAATAAGAAACGTGGAGATAGAGTAGAAAAGGGTGATATTTTAGCTTATATACATAGTAATAAAGAAGAAAAACTAGAAAAAGCTAGAAAAGATATAATTGATAATATAGTTATAACTGATGAGTATAATGAAAATGTTCCATTAATTTATGAAATTGTAGAATAAATTTTACATGTATAAATATAAGTGAAAAATAGGGTGTGAGGTATAATATGGAAATTAATTGTTGCAGAGAAAATAAAATTGAAGAAAATATTCAAGAAAAAAATGATTTAACAATTGTAATAGCATCTAATTTATTTGGAGATGGAGATGAAAAATTAGGTGAAATACTTATGAAAGTATATATTTATTCATTAGCTGAAAATAAAGTACTTCCAAACAATCTTATATTTATGAATAGTGGGGTTAAACTAGTTTGTGTGGGATCTAATGTACTTGATAGTTTATCTGAAATAAGAGAAAAAGGTGTTAATATTTTAAGTTGCGGAACCTGTCTTGATTTTTATGGATTAAATGAAAAAGTTCTTGTTGGAGAAATAGGAAATATGTATTCAATAGTATCCCTAATGAATGAAAGTAAAAATACAATAAAAATATGATTAATTAAATAATTTGAGAAAATAGTATATTTTATAGAGAAAAAATGAAAAAATATGATAAAAAGAAATTTAATTTCTTTTTATCATATTTTTATTTATATTGGTAATAATAAGCTTAAAGGGAGGTATTGAAAATGATAAAAAAAACAATTAAAAAGTTTTCTTTGGTAACTTTAAGTTTATTTTGCTTAAATACAATTCCAGTAAAGGCATACTCAGATCCATATAGTACATGGTGGAATGAAGAGGTAATTGCAGAAACAGAGTTTAGTAATGTAATTGAAACTTATGATGAGTGGACAGAAGATGTAAATGCAGAAGAGGGGATAGATGTAGAGGCTAAATCCGCTATACTTATTGAGCCCACAACTGGAAAAATTCTTTACGAAAAAAATATAGACGAAAAATATGCACCTGCATCAGTAACTAAGGTTATGACAATGTTATTAACTATGGAAGCTGTAGATAGTGGAAAAATAACACTACAAGATAAGGTAACTTGTAGTGAAAATGCTAAGAACATGGGTGGTAGTACAATGCTACTTGATACAGGTGAAGTTAGAACAGTAGAAGAGTTATTGAAAGGTGTTGCTATTGCCTCCGGTAATGATGCTGCAGTTGCCCTTGCAGAATTTCTTGGGGGAACAGAAGAATCATTTGCACAAATGATGAATAAAAGAGCTAGTGAACTTGGGATGACTAATACTACTTTTAAAAATAGTAATGGGTTACCGGCAGAAGGGCATGAATCAACAGCAAGGGACATTGCTACAATGTCATTGGAATTATTAAAACATCCTACAATTCTTAAATATACAGGTACATATATGGAAACAATATCTGAGGGGCGTAAAAGTCCTATAGAACTTGTTAATCATAACAAACTTGTAAGGTTCTTTGAAGGTTGTGATGGACTTAAAACAGGATTTACAAATGAAGCTAAATATTGTATAACAGCAACAGCAACAAAAAGTGGAGTTAGAATGCTTTCGGTTATAATGGGAGCTCCAACTTTTAAAGTAAGAAATAGGGATGCTGGAATGCTTATGAACTATGGTTTTTCTAAGTATGAAGGTAGAAAGTTAATAGATAAAGATGAAGATGTAGAAACTATTTATATGAGTAAACAAACAGATAGATTCTTTATTGCAAAAGCAAAAGATGATTTAGTTGTAGTATTACCAAAAGGAACAACTGGAGAACTTGAAAAGAGAGTAATTATAGAGGAAATGAAAAAGGAATATAAAGCAGGAGATATAGTAGGTAAATGTGAGGTTTATCTAGGTGAAGATAAAGTTGGAGAAGTAGAACTTTATTCTGATAGAGATATTAAAAAGGGTAGTATGTTAGATAACTTTAAATATAATGTTAGAAATCTGTTTAAAAAAGGTATTTAAGCTATCTTAAAATGAAGTTATATTAATGAAGAATAAGTTAGTTATATTAAATATATATAACGTATAAATTATAATTAGTATATTATTAATTTTAAAGTAACTAAGGAAGTCGTCTAATATTTTAGTCGGCTTCTTTTTATTCTTTAAAATTAACAGGTGAATATATAATTAACAATATCTAAGGCAAATGGTAAAAATTAGATGAAAATCATGTACATTTTTGGTTGTCCTTTCGTATTAAAATTGGTATGATATAAGGTGGATAATAAGTATAAAAATTAAGAGGAGGCATTACAATATGGAAATGCCAAGAGTGAAAGTGGCAAATTTTGAAGGACCATTCGATTTATTATTACATTTAATAAGAAAGCATGAAATGGACATATATAATGTTGAAATATATAAAGTAACAAATCAATATTTGAAATATTTAGAAGAGATGAAGGTTATGGATCTAGAAGTTACATCTGAATTTATAGTAGTTGCAGCAACGTTAATAGAAATAAAATCTAAAAAGCTCCTTCCAAAAGTTAAGGAAGAAGAAGAAAATGAGGAAGATATTGAAAAGAATTTATTAGAAAAATTAATAGAATATAAGAAGATTAAAAATGTAGCAGAATTCTTTAGAGATAGATATGTAAGTTCAGGTGATGTATATCCTAAAAAAGCTGAAATTATAGAGGAAGTAGTAACTGAAACAAATAATGATGATATTTTTAAAAACACAACTTTGTTAGATTTATATAATATTTATAATAATATTTTAGAAAATTATAGAAATAAACAAAATACAGAAAATATTATACAAAAGAAAATATATGTTGATAAATATAAAGTAGATGATAAGATGGAGAGTCTTATAAACTTATTTAAAGCTAGGGAAGTAATTGAGTTTGATGATTTAGTAAGTGAGTGTGAATGTAAGCTAGAAATTGTAGTAACGTTTTTAGCATTACTTGAACTTATAAAAATAAAAATGGTTAAAATATATCAAGATGATAATTTTGGAAATATACTTGTAAAAAGGAGAAAGTCAGATGGATAATTTATATGTGAAACAATATGAGTTTGAAGAAACAGCTAGAATACCAGCAATAAAGTCTGCAATTGAATCACTATTATTTGTAAGTGGAGAACCTTTATCTATGAAGGAGTTACATAATAATCTTGAAATCCCTACTAAAATAATTGAATCTGTAATAAATGAAATGATTATTGATTATGAAGAGGAAAATAGAGGAATTAAATTGATTTCTATAAATGGTGGATATCAATTAGTTTCAAAACCGCAAAATAGTGATAGTGTCCAAAAACTACTTAAAAAGAATAAGAGGCAATCATTATCTCAGGCTTCACTAGAGAGTTTAGCTATAATTGCATATAAGCAACCTATAACAAGGGTAGATATTGATGAGATTAGAGGAGTAAAGTCGGAGAGTGCTATTCAAAGATTAATTGAAAGAGACTTAATTAGAGATATTGGTAGATTGGAAGTTCCAGGTAGACCAATTCTTTTTGGGACAACAGAAGAATTCTTAAGACAATTTGAATTAAAAGATTTAGGAGAGTTACCATCATTAGATTTATATGCTGAAAATAATAATGATGAAATAAACGAATCTATTGATTTGTTAAATAAAGCAATAGAAACACTTTAGATATATTAAGTGAGCAAGTAATAGACATATAAAACTATAGTTATTACTTGCTCTTTTTTATAGCTTATTTAGAAAAATCACTTTCCATTGAAGAACTACTATCTTCGGAAGAAGAATTATCATTATTTATTTTAGAACTATGTTTAGCTTCATGGGTATCAGATTTATTTTTCCTAAAGTCATTACAAAACCCTTTAAACATATCAAGAATTTGTGGAACAGAATCGACAATTCTATCATATGTATTATCTTGATCTACAGGAAGTAATCTAACTGAATCTTCTTTTACAACAAGAAATGCTACAGGTTTAACTGTAACTCCAGCACCAGAACCACCACCAAAAGGTAGTTTGCCTTCGATACTAGTAGATGACTTTAGGTTATTACCAAATTCACTTCCGCCTGAAGCAAAACCAAATGTCACTTTGGATATTGGGACTATGTAGCTACCGTCTTTTGTTTCAACAGCATCACCTACAACTGTATTAACATCAATCATATCTCTTAGGTTTTCCATTGTGCTTTTCATTAAATTTTCTACTGGATGTTCATTATTCATAAATTTCCCTATAAAATCATATTAGGATAAATATTAAATATATATTAATTTGTTTAATATTTATTTTAATCTGATTAAGGGTTCACCTCCCTTTTATTTTCAAATGATTTAGTAGTTAAAAGTAATATATATATAATTTGTGCAATATTGAAAGAAATTATACTGGTGATTGTAATATTAAATAAATTTTTTCCGGTAAAATGAGGATTTATTTGTAATGAAAAATTTTTTACCTTTAAAAATCTCGAGAAACTAAAATATAATAAAGGTATTGAATTTGAAGCAATACCATAAGCAATTGCAGTTATGGCCGCATCTTCTAATTCAAAGTTAACATCACCCTTTAGTCTGAATTTAGGTTTAAACTTATTATCACTTAAATTTTTATATAACTTAATAATAGATAAATTTTTAAAATTTAGTTCTTTATGCGAGGGGGCATATCTTTTAGGGATAAATCTGAATTTTTTACTATTTTGTTCATTAGAAACCTTGGTGGAATTTTTAATAGAAAGTTTTTTTAATAATTTATTTATAACTCCTTTATTAGGTGAAAAAAGTAATATATTATAAAACTTAATATAATAATAGCCTTTTGAAAAATGAAAAGTTAATTTAATTCTTATTGGGACTAATAATATAAATAGTAATAATAGAAAAACTAACAATATAACCATGTAATTCCTCCTATACAAACTATTTAATAGTATTACCATTATTAAATAATTTAATCTAATTTTTTTTTATTAAATAATGATTAAAAATATTTTTTTTGAAGAAACTAGACTTAGATGGTTTATATAGGGGTGATTTAATGGAAAATGTAAAAAAAATAATTTTGATGATTTCAATACTATTATTAACAACTCAGAGTTTTATTGTTTATCCTAAAGCATATATTTTAGAAGGAAATATGCAGGAAGTAGATGATATAATAGACTTTGATGAAGATGAACCAATGGATGTGCATGATGAGAAAATTGAAGATGTTAATAATATGGAATTGACTAGTCCAGGGAAGCTTAGAGTAACTGCTCACAATGCAATAGCTATAGACGCTAAAACAAGAGAGGTCCTTTTTGATCAAAAAGGATATGAAGTAGTTCCAATGGCTAGTACTACTAAAATATTAACATCTTTAGTGGCCATAAGTTATGGAGATTTAGATAGAAAAGTAACCATCAGTAAAAATTCTTCATCAATTAGAGGGTCAACAGTTGGATATAGAGCAGGGGAAGAGATTGCAATGCGTGAATTACTTTTTGGTTTAATGTTTAAGTCAGGAAATGATGCAGCTATTGCAATTGCAGAAGATATTGGAGGAAACGTTGAAAATTTTGCAAATATAATGAATGATTTTGCAAGAAGTTTTGGACTGTTAAATTCTCATTTTGAATCTCCACATGGATTAGATAGTGCAAAACATTATTCATCAGCTTATGATTTGGCTATTTTAACATCAAAAGCAATGGAAAATGAGATCTTTAGGGAAATTTGTGGAGAAAAGACTATATCTAAAGATAAATATAATTTCACAAGAGATTATAATAATATAAATAAAATATTGTGGCAAATACCAGGAGCCAATGGGGTTAAGACAGGTTATACAGGTCAAGCAGGCAAGTGTTTAGTATCATCTGTAAATTATGAAGGTAGAAATATTATAATGGTAGTATTAGATTGTACAGATAGATGGAATCAAACAGCTAAAATATTTAAAGAAGTTACAGATACACATACATTTCAAAAAACTACAGTTAAGGATTTAGTAAATAAAGAAGGGTACATGGAACTTGGATCTTTAATTGAAGATGAAGATTTTACGTATGGATATAAAGATAACGATGAAGTAGAAATAGAAGTATTTAAGCCTATAGATGATATAAAAGAAGGAGATATACTTGGGAAAATTACTTTGATAGAAAAAGACAAGGAGAAACTTAAGAAGGCATTAATAAGTGCAAAAAATATTAGTAAATTAGAGTTTGAAAGAATATCATATATAAAATAATTTAATTATTAAAATCTAACAAAAGGTCAATCCACTTGGATTGACCTTTTAAATATACTTTATTTTAATTCAAAGCTAGCACAATTTGTTTCAGAATATAATTTAACATTTTGACCTGAAACATTAATTGAGTCGAGATTACATAAACTATTATAGTTATGTGTACAGCTTCCAACTTTACATACAAGACAATCACATTGACCTTCACTGTTTGTATTATTAGTTAAATCACTATAAAGTAGTTGATCTAAAAAAGATCCACAACAAGTATCACAATCTTTATGTGCACTTTTACCACCTATATTAACACGATTTGAATAACAAGTACCTGAATTATTATGAGAACAGTTGTTTACATCGCAATTAATTTTATTCATTAAAAACACTCCTTAGTTTATTGAAATTTATTTTATAAAATTGATAAAACTTCAATTTTTTTATAATTGATAGTTAAGAAATTATAAAAATCTTTATTTAATAATTATATTAATTAAAATATCTATCAACTAAGCCTTTAAAAGCTCTTCCGTGTCTTGCTTCATCTTTACACATTTCATGAACAGTATCATGAATTGCATCAAGATTATGTTTCTTTGCAAGGGTAGCAAGTTTCTTTTTACCATCACAAGCTCCAAATTCAGCTTCTACTCTTGCATCTAAATTAGCTTTAGTATTAGCAACTACGACTTCACCTAGTATTTCAGCAAATTTAGATGCATGGTCAGCTTCTTCAAAAGCAATTCTTTTATAAGCTTCAGCTACTTCAGGATAACCTTCTCTATCTGCTTGGCGAGACATTGCTAAGTACATACCAACTTCTGTACATTCACCCATAAAATTAGATCTAAGAGCCTCAATTATTTCAGGATCAATGTCTTTAGCAATTCCAATTCTATGTTCGTCAGCCCATTCCATGTCTCTATTTAATTCATTAAATTTATCAGCACCAACTTTACAAACTGGACAAATTTCAGGTGGATTATCACCTTGATGAATATAACCACATACTGTACAAACAAATTTTTTCATTGAAAAAATCCTCCTATTAATTTATTGCTGAACTAAGGTATCTTAGAATAAACACAACTTAGCCATAATTAAAGTATTACCTATTAGGAAAAAATTTATTACAAGAATTTCTAATATAATATATTAATGCTACATTAAGT
>X276_Barnacle_Goose__coassemble_268_pt1 | contig 22045 bp, 20 predicted proteins | sample X276_Barnacle_Goose__metabat2_low_PE_010 | metagenome-assembled genome bin X276_Barnacle_Goose
TAGAAGAGTTAGGTTATTTAGAGCAACCTCATACATCAGCTGGTAGAATTCCTTCAAATAAGGGATATAGGCTATATGTAGACAGTTTAATGGAAATAGATCCTTTAACAATCCAAGAAGAACTTAGGATTAAAGAGTACATTATAAATTCTGCATTATATGAAGTTGATAAAATTGTAAAACAGGCGAGTACTTTACTTTCTGAACTTACAAATCTAACTTGTATTGTACAAACTCCTTCAGTTAGAAAGAGCTATATAAAATCAATACAACTACTTGCAATAGATAATCATAATTTACTGTTAGTAATTGTTGCTCAAAGTGGTTTAATTAAAAATCATAGAATAAGAGTGGCTGAAATGCCAACTCAAAATGAAATTCAAAGAATAAATGAAACTTTAGGTATAAGACTTAAAAATTTAACTATAGAAGAAATAAACTTAGAAGTTATTAATAGTTTAAAAATAGAATTAACAGGTTATGATCAAATATTCAATGCTATGTTACCTGCTTTGTATGATACATTAAACGAATCAGATACTGCAGAAATATTGGTTGAAGGAACAACTAATATATTCAATTATCCTGAGTATAATGACATAGATAAAGCTAAGGAGATACTTTCTCTTTTGAACAATAAAGATTCTGTTATTGAACTTTTAGAACAATCCGGTGAAATAACAGTTAAAATTGGTGAAGAAAACTTCTTCCCAGAAGCAAAAGAATGTTCAGTAATTTCAGCAGAATATTCATTAAATGGAAATCCTATTGGAACTATTGGTCTTATAGGCCCTAGAAGAATTAATTATTCTAAGGTCATAGCAATTATGGCTCAAGTTATGAAAGAGTTAAATAAAAGCCTTAATACCAAGAGTATAGAATAAAAATGAGGTGTGGTTGTGGAAGATAATAAGAAATTCATGGAAGATAATAAAGAAGATATAGTAGAAGAAGCAAAAGCTGAAGAATTAGAAGTTGAAAATGAAGAAACTGAAAATGAAGAAACAACAGATGAGATTTTAGAAGAAAATCTTGATAAAGATAAAGAGGAAGAAGAGGAAGAAGAAAATCCTCTTAAAACACTTATGAAATTTAAAGAAAAAAGTAAAAGACTAGCTAATGAAAATGAAACATTAAAAGAAAGACTTCTTAGAGTTACTGCAGAGTATGAAAATTATAGAAAAAGAACAACTAAGGAAAAAGAAGGTATTTATACAGAAGCTTGTGCTGATGTGTTAAAAGAAATATTACCTGTAGTTGATAATTTAGAAAGAGCAGTAAGCGTAGAGGGTAGTGCAGATGACATCAAAAAAGGTGTTGAAATGACTATAAAAGGGCTTAATACATCATTTGAAAAGCTAGGTGTTGAAGAAATAGATATAACAAATGGTTTTGATCCGAACCTTCATCAAGCAGTTATGCATGTTCAAGATGAAAATTTAGGTCAAAATGTAGTTGCTGAAGTATTCCAAAAGGGATATAAAAAAGGCGATAAAGTATTAAGATATACAATGGTTAAGGTTGCTAATTAATTAAATAGTTATTAAATTAAATTAATATAAATTAAAAAGATAGCAAGCATAAAATATATAATATTATATTAGGAGGAATAAAAATGGCTAAAATTATAGGTATAGATTTAGGAACAACAAACTCATGTGTAGCAGTAATGGAAGGTGGAGAACCAGTAGTTATAACTAACTCAGAAGGTGCAAGAACTACTCCTTCAGTAGTTTCATTCCAAGCTAATGGAGAAAGATTAGTTGGTCAAGTAGCTAAGAGACAATCAATAACTAATCCAGATAAAACAATAATATCAATAAAAAGACATATGGGAACTAACTACAAAGTAGATATAGATGGTAAAGCACATTCACCACAAGAAATTTCAGCAATGGTATTACAAAAAATCAAAGCAGATGCAGAAGCTTACTTAGGTGAAAAAGTATCACAAGCTGTTATAACAGTTCCAGCTTACTTTAATGATGCTGAAAGACAAGCAACAAAAGATGCTGGTAAAATAGCAGGACTTGAAGTTCTAAGAATCATCAACGAACCAACAGCAGCAGCTTTAGCTTATGGTTTAGATAAAATGGATACAAACCAAAAGATATTTGTTTATGACTTAGGTGGTGGTACTTTCGACGTATCAATTCTTGAACTTGGAGATGGAGTATTCGAAGTTTTATCAACAAACGGAGATACTAAGCTTGGTGGAGATGATTTTGATGAAAAAATCATGAACTATATAGCTGATACTTTCAAAGCTGAAAATGGAATTGATTTAAGACAAGATAAGATGGCTTTACAAAGATTAAAAGAAGCAGCAGAAAAAGCTAAAATTGAATTATCATCATCAACTCAAACAAACATTAACTTACCATTTATAACAGCAGATGCAAATGGTCCAAAGCATATTGATATAAACCTTACAAGAGCTAAATTCAATGAACTTACAAGTGACTTAGTTCAAAGATCAATAGAGCCAATGAAAAAAGCATTAAAAGATGCTGGATTATCAATTGACGATATTCAAAAGGTAGTATTAGTTGGTGGATCAACAAGAATACCAGCTGTTGTAGAAGCAGTTAAGAACTTTACAGGAAAAGAACCTTCAAAAGGTGTTAACCCAGATGAATGTGTTGCTATAGGAGCTGCTATTCAAGCAGGTGTATTAACAGGAGAAGTTAAGGATGTATTATTATTAGATGTTACACCTTTAACACTTGGAATCGAAACTTTAGGTGGAGTTGCTACAGCTTTAATAGAAAGAAATACAACTATACCAGCTAAAAAGAGCCAAACATTCTCAACAGCAGCAGATGGTCAAACATCAGTTGAAATTCATATAGTTCAAGGTGAAAGACAAATGGCAGCTGATAACAAGAGCTTAGGAAGATTTACTCTTTCAGGAATTGCACCAGCACCAAGAGGAATTCCACAAATTGAAGTTACATTTGATATAGATGCTAACGGTATTGTTAAAGTATCAGCTACTGATAAAGCAACTGGTAAAGAAGCAAATGTTACAATTACTGCATCAACTAACTTAAGCGATGAAGAAGTAGAAAATGCAGTTAAAGAAGCAGAAAAATTCGCTGAAGAAGATGCAAAGAGAAAAGAAAAAATAGAAATTAAGAATAATGCAGATCAACTAGTTTACCAAACTGAAAAAGCTTTAACTGATCTTGGAGAAAAAGTTTCTGACGAAGATAAGGCTAAAGTAAATGAAAAATTAGAAGCACTTAAAGCAGTAAAAGATGGAGAAGATGTAGAAGCTATAAAAGCAGCTACAGAAGCATTAAGCCAAGAATTCTACGCTGTAAGCGCTAAAGCTTATGCAGATGCAGGAGCACAACCAGGAGCAGAAGGATTCGATCCAAACAACATGGGTGGAGCAAATGCAGGTCCAGCTCATGATGAAAATGTAGTTGATGCAGATTTTGAAGTTAAAGAAGATAAATAATTTTAATTATATGTTATAATAAATTGTAATAGAAAGGGAAGATTTTAAATGTCTTCCCTTTTCTAAAGTATAAAAGACTATCTAGGCGGTGAAATATACATGGCAAATAAAGATTACTATGCAAGCCTTGGAATTGAAAAAGGTGCTAGTGAAGATGAAATTAAAAAAGCTTTTAGAAAACAAGCAATAAAATATCATCCAGATAAAAATAGTGGAAACCCAGAAGCAGAAGCTAAATTTAAAGAAATAAATGAAGCTTATCAAGTGCTTTCAGATCCAGAAAAGAGAGCAAGATATGATCAATTTGGAACAGTAGATGGAGATCCAGGATTCGGTGGCGGATTTGGAGGCTTTGACTTTAATGATATGGGTGGATTTGGTGATATATTTGAAAGTTTCTTTGGTGGCGGAGGCGGTCAAAGAAGACCTAATGGGCCAACAAGAGGAGCAGATGTTGAATATTCTATTACTTTAACTTTTGAAGAAGCAGTTTTTGGTGCTAAGAAAGAAGTTTCAATTAACAGAAGTGAAAAGTGTGAACATTGTAGTGGAACAGGAGCTAAAGCAGGGACAGCAGCAAAAACATGTTCAACATGTAATGGAAGCGGTCAGGTTAGAGTTCAAAGACAAACTCCACTTGGTAGCTTTGTAAGTACTTCAGCTTGTGACAGCTGTGGAGGAAAAGGTAAAGTAATTGAAAATCCTTGTCCATCATGTAGTGGTAGAGGGCAAACAAGAAAGAATAGAAAAATAAGTATTAATATACCAGCAGGTGTTGATACTGGAAATGTTATGCCACTTAGAGGCGAAGGTGAACATGGAACTAATGGAGGACCAGCAGGGGACTTATATATTAGAATAAATGTAACACCATCTAAGAAATTTACTAGAAAAGGTGTAGATGTTTATATAGATGCACATATTTCTATGGCAAAGGCTGCACTTGGAACTGAAATAACAGTTGCAACTGTTGATGGAGATGTTAAATATACTGTACCTGCAGGAACTCAATCAGGAACTTTATTTAGATTAAAAGGTAAAGGAATCCCAAGAGTTAATTCATCAGGTAGAGGAGATCAATATGTCAAGGTAATAGTTGATATTCCTAAAACTCTTAATGATAAGCAAAGAGAAGCCTTAAAAATGCTTATGGAAGCATCAGGAGAAAGCACCGAAGAAGTAAGTACTTCTAAAAAAGGTTTAAAAGATAAGATATTCCATAAAAAATAAATATTATTAAGAAGCTCAGAATTTTTTTCTGAGCTTTTTTGCGTAAAAATATTAGTAAACTTTAAAAAATATATTAAGTAATAAAGATAGAAGAAAAATAAAAAACATTCTATAATAATTGATAATATTTTTATAGGATATAATGATTAAAATTATGATTAATGTGTAGGGTCAAAAGTAGGGTTAAAATCTTATGGTTATGATAATAATAGAAATGTTAAATACTAAATTATAAATAAAGAAGATTAAATAAATTTAAGTATTAAAAAAATACTAAATAATAGAATTTGAGCGAATAGTAAGTATAAATAAAGATAATGATAAAATATCCAGATAAGAAAACAAGTATGTTTACTATGCAAAATACTTGTTATAAATACAAAATATGGTATTATTATAAATGAGATAATAAAAATAAAAAAGAGGTGTAAAAATGAGTGATTTAAAAGAGGTTTTATTAAGTGAAATAGAGGGTTTTAGAGAAATTGGTCATAAGTTTTTAAATAAAGAAATTAATATGATGGAATTTAAACATGCATCTGGAGGAATGGGAGTATATGCTCACCGTGGTGGTGAAAAGTTTATGGTAAGGTTAAGAATACCTTCAGGAATCACAGATATTCGTGAGCTAAAATTAATTAGGGACATAACTGAAAGATATAATTTAGGTGGATTACATTTAACAACACGTCAAGCTATTCAATTGCATGGATTAGATTTTGATTCAATTTGTGATGTTATTAAGGAAGCTTTAGATTTAGATATTTATACAAGAGGAGCAGGTGGTAACTTTCCTAGAAATGTAGCTATATCTCCTTTATCAGGAGTAGATAAAGAAGAAGCTTTTGATGTTACACCATATGCTATAGCTACAGGGAATTACTTTCTAGAAAGAATTTATACTTATAAATTACCAAGAAAGTTGAAAGTATCATTTTCAAGTAGTGAAAATGATAGTGCCCATTGTACAGTTCAGGACTTGGGATTCTTAGCTGTAGAAAAAGATGGAGAACAAAAATTTCAAGTTTATCTAGGTGGAGGACTTGGGAAAAATTCTAAAATTGCAGTTATATTAAAGGAACTTATAAATCCAAATGATGTTTTATATTATGTAGAAGGTATGGTTTCTATGTTTAAAGCTGAAGGTGACTATGAAAATAAAAATAAAGCGCGTATTAGATATATTTTAGACAGAATGGGAGAAGAAGAGTTTTTAAAATGTTATACCAAACATGTTAATGAGGTAAAAGCTAAAGGTGGACTTGATTTAAAAGTAGAACCTAAGGTTTATAATAAAAACGGTATAGTGATAGATACTAAACATCCAAGATTATATAGTCAAAAGCAAGAAGGGTTATATAGTGTTTATCTTCATCCTACAGGAGGCCAATTAACACTAAAACAACTAGATTCTATATTAAAAGAATTAGAAAGTTGTGATGATGTTGAAATAAGATTGTCAATGTCAGAAGGTATTTGGTTTAGAAATTTAAATGGAGAAGAAGCGAAAAGAGTTCTTAATGTGACACAAGATATGGGAGGAGAAACTAATCTAGAGCAAAGCATAGCTTGCATAGGGGTCCCTACTTGTCAAATGGGGATAGCTAGTAGTCAAAATACCTTAAATAATATTCTTGAATACTTTAAAAGTAAAAATTTTAATGAAGATATATTACCGCAAGTTCATTTATCAGGATGTATAAATTCCTGTGGAGTTCATGAAATAGGGAAAATAGGATTTACAGGTAAAAAGAAAAGAGTTAATGATAAAGTGGAAGAATGTTTTGAACTTCATATAGGAGGTTCGTATAGAATTGGTAATGTAAAGTTTGGAAAAATTTATGGAGATTTATTAAGTGCAGAAATTCCTAAGTTTTTATATGAGTTAGCTTTATTAGTAAAAGATGAAAATATTGAATTTAGCGAATTTATAAATAGTAGAGAAGAAAAATTCCAAGAACTAGTTAATAAGTATTTAGTATAAAATTTATATATTAAGATACTCTTTTTTATTGCAAAATATAAGTTGTTTGATAATCATATATAATTTTAAAAATATAGGATGAAAAGTCTTATATTTTTAAATTAAATATAATTTAGATATATCTTTGAATATTTTATTATTACTTTGATAATTTCATATAAAGAATGTATTATATGAATAATAATAAATATAGAAAAAGGAGAGAGGTATGAAAAAAATGTGGATTATATATGCATTACTATCAGCATTATTTGCAAGTATTACATCAATTTTAGCTAAACTTGGAATGGAGAATATAAATTCTAATTTAGCAACAGCTATTAGGACCGTGGTTGTTCTTGTTATGGCTTGGGGAATAGTGTTTATTACAGGAGCACAAAGTGGTATAGGAGACATAAGTAAAAGAGGTATGTTATTTTTAGTACTATCAGGATTTGCAACAGGAGCATCTTGGCTGTTTTATTATAAAGCTATACAAATTGGAGAGGTATCTAAGGTAGTACCTATTGATAAATTTAGTGTTGTTATAACAATGGTACTAGCTTTTATTATTTTAAAAGAAGCAGTAACTATAAAAACAGTTATAGGTGGAATACTAATTACATTAGGAACTTTTGTGCTTATATTATAGAGTACATTAATTTTAAGTATCGTATTACTAATAGTTTTAGGTATAGTACCTACTGTTAAAAAGATTAAATATAGTTAATAAGTAACATTTGAAAAATAATAGACTAAACTGCTAGTCTATTATTTTTAGGCTTTTCGGTACTAGACACAGTGTTTACATAAGTGTAAAATATAGAATTAGTTAGGCATTAGCAAATAAATAATAGAGCTGTTAGCTTATATATTATTTCTTTTCAGGTGTCTTAAAGGATGTAAAAGAAAGGATTGATTTAAATGCAAGGAACTTGGATAGAAATTAGAGTAATCACTAAAAGTGAGGCTTTGGAAGCAGTTTCAGGAATATTTTATGGATTAGATTGTAAGGGGGTTTCAATAGAGGACCCAAATGATATATTAGAAAGAAGTTCTGGAACATTAACTTGGGATTTTGCAGATCTTAATGTATTAGAACATAAAGGTAAATGTGCCGTTGTTCGCGCATACTTCTCGGAAGAAGACGATATTGAAGATATATTAGCTTATATTAAAGAAAAGATTCAAGAGCTTAGAGAATTTGGTGTTGATATTGGTGAAGGTACAGTAGAATTTGAGAAAACTTATGAAGAGGATTGGGCGAATAACTGGAAAAAATATTATAAGCCAACTCTTTTAGGTGAAAAAATAGTAGTTAAACCAACATGGGAAGATTATACAGCAAAAGAGAATGAATTAGTAATAGAAATAGATCCTGGAATGGCTTTTGGTACAGGAACTCATGAAACTACAAGAATGTGTATTCAAGCTTTAGAAAGATATGTTAAGCCTGAAACTACTGTTTTTGATGTAGGGTGTGGAACTGGAATACTTGCAATTGCTGCTGCAAAACTTGAGGCTAAAATGGCAGTAGGTGTTGATTTAGATCCAGTTGCTGTAGAAGTTGCAAAAGAAAATGTTAAATGTAACAATTTAGAAAACATTGAAATTTTATATGGAAACTTAGTAGATGTAATAGAAGGAAAAGCGGATATAGTTGTTGCAAATATTTTAGCTGAAATAGTATGCATTTTAACTGATGATGTTAAAAGGGTTCTTAAAAATGGTGGATACTTTATTTCATCAGGAATAATACACGATAGAGTTGAAATGGTTGTTAATAAATTAGAAGAAAGTGGATTTGAAGTTTTAGAAAAAAATAAAGAAGGAGAATGGAACTGTATAGTTGCAAAATTAAAATAGAGTGGTAGGAGAGAGTATTTATGCATAAGTTTTTTACACCAAAAGAAAATTTTTCTGAAACAGAAGGAAGAATATTTGGTGATGATGTAAAACACATATATAAAGTTTTAAGACTGGCAAATGGGGAAAAGGTTGTACTTAATAATTGTGAGGGTGAAGAATTTTTAGGTGAAGTGAAAAGTGTTGATAAAACAGAAGTTGTTATATCTATTTTAGAAAAATTAGATATAAATAATGAAAGTGAAGTAAAAATACATTTATTTCAAGGGTTACCTAAATCTCAAAAAATGGACTTAATAGTTCAAAAAGGCACTGAGCTTGGAATCACAGAGTTTATACCAACATTAACATCGAGAGTTGATGTTAAACTTAAGGGCGATTTTAAAAAATTAGATAGATTAAATAGAATCGTTTTAGAAGCTGCAAAACAAAGTAAAAGGACTATTGTGCCAAAGGTTACACCACCTATAACTTTTGAGGATGTTTTAAATAGAATAAATACTATGGATTTAATGTTAGTACCTTATGAAAATGCAGAAAACTTTGGTATTAAAACATTATTTAAGGAACTAAAAGAGAAGAATTTTGACTTAAAATCTATTAAAAATATTGGTATTCTTGTAGGACCGGAAGGTGGTTTTGAAGAAGAAGAAATAGATAGTCTTAAAGAAAATGGTGCTTATATTATAACTTTAGGAAGTAGAATACTTAGAACGGAAACAGCAGGATTTGTAGCTACTTCTTTAATTCAGTATGAATTAGGTGATTTAGGAGGAGATATTTAATGAAAGTTGCATTTGCTACACTTGGTTGTAGAGTTAATCATTATGAATCAGAAGCTATGGCTGAAAAATTTATAAGAGAAGGTTATAGCGTTGTAGATTTTAATGAGGTATCGGATGTATATGTAATTAATACATGTACAGTTACTAATATGGGTGATAGAAAATCTAGACAGATTATTGGAAGAGCAAGAAAGTTAAATGAAAATGCTATTATAGCAGCAGTTGGATGTTATTCTCAAATGTCACCAAATGAGGTTTCTGAGATTCCTGGAGTTGATGTAGTTCTTGGGACTAGGAATAAGGGGGATGTAGTTTACTATGTAAATAAAGCGCGTGAAGAGGGGAAAAAGCAACTTCATGTTGAAGGGGTTCTTAAAAATAAAAAGTTTGAAGAGCTAAAGATAGAAGAGTATCAAGATAAGACTAGAGCATTTTTAAAAATTCAAGATGGATGTAATAGATTTTGTGCATATTGTATAATTCCATATTCAAGAGGGGCTGTATGTTCAAAAGATCCACAAAAGGTTCTAGAAGAGGTTAAGAGCCTTGCAGACCATGGATTCAAAGAAGTGATACTATCAGGTATACATGTGGCTTCATATGGCTTAGAACTCGAAGGAGACGTGACTCTTGTAACTTTAATAGAAGAGATAGAAAAAATAGAGGGAATTGAAAGAATTAGAATAGGGTCTATTGAGCCTATGTTCTTTACTCCAGAAGTAATAGAAAAGATTAAAGGTTTTAAAAAGTTATGTCCACATTTCCATTTATCACTTCAAAGTGGTTGTGATGCAACTTTAAAAAGAATGAATAGAAGATATACAGCTAAAGAATATGAAGATGCTGTTAATCTTTTAAGAGAAACATTAGAAGATGTTTCAATAAGTACTGATGTTATAGTAGGGTTCCCTGGAGAGACAGATGAGGAATTTAATGAAACTTATGAGTTCTTAAAGAGATTAAAATTAACGAAGACTCATATATTTAAATTTAGTCCAAGAAAGGGTACTAAGGCAGCGGATATGCCAAATCAAGTAGATGGAAATATTAAGGAAGAAAGAAGTAAAGCTCTTATTAAGTTAAATGAGGTAAATGAAAAAGCATTTATAGAAAAATTTGTAGGTAAAGAGATGGATGCTTTGATAGAGGTTAATGTAAAGGGTAAAGAAGGAATTGTGGAAGGATACACTAGAAACTTTATAAAAGTTGAAGTTCCTTGTGATTCTAATAATGTACATGGAAAAATACTAAATGTTAAGATAGAGAAAGCAGAATCAGACTTTGCTATAGGTAAATTAAGTGAAACTCCAAATCTTTGATTTGGTCAGTTGAACTTAAGTGAAAATCTAAATCTTTGATTTAGGAATTTGAACTTACTCATTCGAACACATGTGAGAAGGAGTTTCCATTAAACGTAATGTGAGAAGGAGTTTCCATTAAACGTAATGTGAGAAGGAGTCTTATAAAATTCAAAGGAGGTGAATTTATGAGTTGTATATTTTGTAGCATAATTAATGGTGAAATACCTAGCAAAAAGATTTATGAAGATGAAAAAGTTTATGCCTTTTATGATATAAATCCAGAGGCACCTACACATTTTTTAGTTATACCTAAAGAACATATTGCAAGTGCTAATGAAATAGATGAAAAAAATAGTGAAGTTATTTCACATATTTTCCTTGTTATTAATAAACTAGTAAGAGAACTTAGGATTGATAAAGAGGGGTATAGGATAGTAAATAACTGCGGAAAACTAGGCGGGCAGACTGTTGAACACATACATTTTCATGTTTTAGGTGGACGAGAATTAGCGTGGCCACCAGGTTAATAGTTTTTTAATCTGGTTATTGACATTGTAATTGTAGATATTGTATAATATAGCGTGTGTTGTTAAGCCCGTAGCTGAGTTAAATTAATTAATTTGAGCTAGCGGAGGGAGGGATATAGGATGTCAGAAATTAAGGTTGGAGAGAACGAAACACTAGAAAGTGCATTAAGAAGATTTAAGAAGAAATGTGCTAGAACTGGAGTTCTTGCAGAGGTTAGAAAAAGAGAGCACTATGAGAAACCAAGTGTAAAGAGAAAGAAAAAATCAGAAGCTGCTAGAAAGAGAAAGTTCAAGTAGGATTTAATTCTTTTGAATGATGGTATTTAAATACCAACAATAAAAGAGGACTTCAAGAAGATTGGAAGCATTCATTAAAATCTAAATGTAAATTTAGAGATAATGTTGTAAGTACAGCTAGATCTTCAATACTATTAATTGAAAAATTAATAGTATGGAGCTTGAGGACGATAAAGTTATAGAAATTTTAGCAAGAGAAGTCAAGCAACGAAAAGAAGCAATGCTTGAATTTTAAAAGGGAAACAGACAAGGTTTAGTAAATCAGTGATAAGCTGAAATATAAACTTAGTTAGTTACCTTCCTCAGCAGTTAAATGAACAAGAAATATTAGAAATTATTAAAATATCAGCTACACAAGTGGGTATAAATAACATTAGTTATATTAAAAGTTATGGTGTCGGTTAACCTATAAATAAGTAGGATAACAGATTATAAACTTGTTAGTAAATTAGTGAAAGAATATTTAACTAATAAATAGCAAAGGAACTCAATATTTTATTGGGTTCTTTTTGTTGTGTAAAAAAGTAATTTTCCTTTTCATTTAATCATAAAGTACAAAGAGAGATTATTAAATGAGGAGAGGATGCTTGTGGAAGAAAAAATTAATAAAAGTAGAGAGATTATTGCAGAAAAATTTAATTTGCCAAAAGATGTTATTTTAGATATTCCTAAAATTTTAGTTATAGGGAATCGAGAAGTTACAGTAGAAAATCATAAGGGAATTATAGCTTTTGAAAGGAATATAATAAAAATAAATAGTAGATTTGGACCTATAACCATAAATGGAGAAGATTTTGAAATATTATATATAGGAAGTTCAACAACGACAATTAGTGGTAAGTTTAAATCTATAGTTTATGAGGGGTAACATATATGTGGGTAGATAAATTAAAATCTGGAAAAATTTCAGTTGAAATAAAAGTTCTAAACCCAGAGAGAATATTAAACATATTATGGAATAATAAAATTAGGGTTTTTAATGTAAAGAAGGTTGATATAGCAACTTTAATAGTAGATATAAATTATAATGATTATAAAGAGTTAAGAGAGGTTGTAAATAGAGTAAATGGGAAAATGAATATTGTGGGCAGTTATGGAAAGATATTTTTACTTGGTAGACTTAAAAAAGTATCTTCTTTAGTAATAGGAGCATTAATATTTATTGGAGTAATGTTTTACTTAGCAACTTATATTTGGGCAATAGAAATAGAAACAAAGAAAAATGTATCACCTTTTGAAATAAGGCAACAACTTTTAGATATTGGTATTAAGCCTGGAATAAGTAAAAAATCAATTTCAGTAAAAGGTATAGAGAAAAGCCTTGAGGATGTTAATCAAGATATTTTATGGCTTAGGGTTAGGGTAGAAGGGTCTACATTGAAAGTAGTAATAGAAGAAAAAGTAAATCCTCCAAGCAAAGAAGAAGAGGGATTTGGAAATCTTGTAGCAAAGATGGATGGGCAAGTTAATAGAGTTTATGCATACTCTGGTAGATCCGTTGTTAAGGAAGGAGATATGATTAAAGCGGGTGAAGTTTTAATAGAAGGAATTGATGGGAAAGCGGAAGAGGAGTTTAATGTTAAACCAAGTGGTATTGTAATGGCAAATACTTTTTATGAAAAATCTATGGAGAGTAAGTTAAGAGGAACTGTATTAGAAAGAAGTGGAGAAAAAGATAGCGATATTTATTTAAATATTTTTGGGAATAAAATTTATCTGAAAAAAGCTATAAAAGGTTTTAAAGAATATGATAAAATAGAAGAGAGTGGAAAAATAATAAATAAAGTGGTATATTTTGAGAGAGAAGAAAAAGATATTGAATTAACAAGAGAAGTTGTAGTTCAAAATTCTATAAAAAGTTTGGAAGAATCTCTACTTAATGATTTAACTAGAGAAGCTGTAGTAGTTGATAAAATAGTTAGTACAGAAGATATTAATGACGGAAGTATAAAAGTTAGAATTGTTTTTGTAGTTGAGCAAAATATAGTAGACGATAAGCCTATCGAGTATTAAAACTATATAGATGAGAAGGTGATACACATGTTCCTTAATAAAGATGGTTATAAAGAAAGTGGAAAAGCTAAAAGAGGCTTTGTATTTACAGTAATATTTGCACTTATATATTTGGTGCTTGTTACATCAATAGCTCCTAAAAAGTATAATTTAACAGAAGGGGATATTGCAAATGTTGATATTAAGGCTCCAAGAGATACTATAGATGAGAGAGCAACAAAGGAAAAGGAAAATGCAGCATTAAATAAGGTGGAAAATCAATATACTGTAGATCCTGATGTTAAGGTTGAAGCAAAGGAAAATATTAAAAAATTATTTAATCGGATAGGCACTATAAACACTACAATAACAGATGAAAATGAAAGATTAGATGAAGCTAAAAAAATAGAAGGTTTTAGTTTAAGTGAAGATGAACTTAAAATTATTTTGGATTTATCTAAAGAAGATATTTATGAAGTAAAAGATAGTTTAATTAAAATAATGGATTTAGTGTACGCAAATGATATTGAAGAAGATAATAGTGAACAAATTGAAAATGCGGATAGGATAGTTAGCTACGAACTTAATAAAAAAGCTATTTCAAGAGAATTAGAAGGCGTACTATTAAACATTGCAACTAGTCAGATAAAACCTAATTCTTTCATTGATCAAGAAAAAACAGATGAAAAGAAAAAAGAAGCATTAAAAGGTGTACAAAAAGAAATAATAAAACAAAATCAGACTATAGTTAAAGAAGGAGAGCCTATAACAGCAAGACAAATAGAAATATTAAGAGAACTTGGTTTGTTAGATGAAGGGTTTGGACGAACATATTTATATACTTATTTGATTTTAGGAATATTTGTAGCAGTTATACTTGTAATGCAATATTCATATTTATTAAAAGATAAAAAAGAATATTATTATAATACAAAAATGATTATTATGATAAGTGCTATTAATTTAATATCTATTTTATTTGCAAGAGGTTTAAGTATAATATCACCATTTTTAATACCATTAGCTTGTGGACCTATTATGATAACTTTACTGTTAGATTATAAAACCTCTTTAGTTATAAGTTCACTAAATATTTTGCTTATTAGCGTAGTGGTAGGTTTTAGCCCACATATAATAATACTTTCAATAGTTAATGTCATAATTGGATCAACAGCTCTTAAAAAATTACAACAAAGAAATGATATATTATATTCAATTATATATATTGCAATAGTTTCAGTTATAGTTACATTAACAACAGGGATGCTTGTATCAAACAATTTAACAGGTATTTTTATAGATGCTGGATTTGTTGTTTTAGGATCGCTTTTATCAGGAATATTTGCAGTTGGGATTTTACCATTCTTTGAATCAACATTCGATATAGTAACGAATATTAAGCTTTTAGAAATGTCTAACCCAAATCATCCTTTAATGAAGAGATTACTTATGGAAGCACCCGGGACTTATCATCATAGTGTAATGGTTGCAAACTTAGCAGAAGTTGCAGCAGAAGAAGTTGGTGGTAATCCAGTAGTAGCTAGAATAGGTGCATACTATCATGATATTGGTAAGATTAAGAGACCGTACTTTTTTGGGGAAAATCAAATGGGGAAAGAAAATCCACATGATAAAATCACTCCAAATTTAAGTACGCTTATAATAACATCTCATGTTAAAGATGGAATAGAACTAGCTAAGGAATATAAGGTTCCAAAGATTCTTCAAGATATGATTGAACAGCATCATGGTACAACGCTAGTTAAGTATTTTTACTATACAATGAAAAACTCTGCAGAAAAACCAGAGGATATCAAAGAAGAAGATTTTAGATATCCAGGGCCAAAGCCAAATAGTAAGGAAGCAGGTATATTAATGCTTGCCGATAGTGTAGAGGCTGCAGTTAGATCTATAAATGAGCCAACTAAGGGTAAAATAGAAGAAATGGTAAATAATATAATTAAAGACAAGTTACATTCAGATCAGTTAGTAAATTGTGATTTGACTTTAAGAGATTTAGAAAAGATACGAAAATGTTTCCTAAAATCCCTAAATGGAATATATCATCATAGAATAGAGTATCCAACAGAAAAAGTTAATAAAAAATAGGGAGGGGCAATAGCCTTTCCCTTTGTAATTTAAAAAAAATTATTTTAGGAGGAAAAAGAAATATGTTATATACAGATAATAGACAAGATAAATTAGAAGTAACCCAAGAATTTATTAATAAACTAAATGATGTATGTAATTTTACATTAAAAGAGGAGGGCGTAGAAGGAGAATATCAAATTTCATTATTATTTGTTGATAATAATGAAATTAAAGAGATTAATGAAGAAACCAGAGGTATAAATAAAGCTACAGATGTATTATCATTCCCGATGCTTGACTATGAAAGTGGAAAAGTCTACAAAGATATATATATTGGATATAAATTTGATGAAACATATATGGATGGAAATGAATTAGTTTTAGGAGATATGGTACTGTCTTTAGAGAGAGCATTAGAGCAAAGTATAGAATATAATCACACATATGAAAGAGAGGTTTGCTATTTAGTGGTTCATTCTATTTTACATCTTTTAGGATATGATCACATGGAAGAAGAAGAAAAATTAATAATGAGAGCAAGAGAAGAGGAGATATTAAATAAATTAAATATAATAAGAGAATAATAGTAGGAGGATTATATGAAATTTAGGCGGTTATTAGAGAGTTTCAATTATGCTATAGATGGTGTTTTATACACTGCTAGAACTCAAAAGAATATGAAAATACATTTATTTGTAACATTATGTGTTTTACTTGCCTGTTTCTTTTTTGATATTTCCAAAAATGAATTTTTGATTTTGGCAATTACAATAACTCTTGTAATTTCAGCAGAACTTATTAATACTGCAATAGAAGCTGCAGTTGATATGTCTACAAATTTCTATCATCCATTAGCAAAGGTGGCTAAAAATACAGCAGCAGGCGGAGTTTTAGTAACTTCAATTAATGCTTTGATTGTTGGATATATAATTTTCTGGGATAAACTTTCAGATATTTCATATGTAATGATAGGGAAAGTGCGGGAATCTGAGCCTTATATGATTTTTATTGCTCTAGTATTTGTAACTATAGCAACTGTAATAGTTAAAGCTATATTTGGAGAAGGTACACCTTTGAAGGGTGGAATGCCAAGTGGGCATAGTGCATTAGCATTTTCACTTGCAACAGCAATATCACTTATTACAGAGGAACCATTATGCATACTTTTAAGTTATTTAATGGCGCTTATTACAGCTCAAAGCAGGGTAGACTCTGAAGTACATTCTATATTAGAGGTCATAGTTGGAGGAATATTTGGAATGTTATTAACAGTATTTATATTTACTGTATTTAGATTGTAAGAAAATGTGTTAAATTTAATACTCTACTTTAATTAAAAATAGTGATATAATAAAATGTAATAATTAGCTTCAGATTATAAATTAGGAGGAATAGTTATGGAATATAATAGTCTTATAGAAAAAGCAATAGAGGCTAGAGAGTTAGCTTATTGTCCTTATTCTAACTTTAAAGTTGGAGCGGCTGCTTTATTTGAAGATGGAAATATATATACAGGATGCAATATAGAAAATGCATCTTTTGGAGCAACTAATTGTGCTGAAAGAACAGCTATATATAATGCTGTATCTAAAGGGAATAAAACGCTAAAAGCAATAGCAATCATTGGAGATATAAAGGCATTTACATATCCTTGTGGAATATGTAGGCAGGTAATTGGCGAATTTGTAGAAAATAAAGATACAAAAATAATACTTGTAAAAAATAAAGATGAGTATATTCTAAAAACTTTTGAAGAAATAATGCCAGGTGCATTTACTAAGGAAGATTTGGAAAATTAGGAGGAAAAATGTTTAAATCAGGATTTGTAACAATAGTAGGAAGACCGAATGTAGGAAAATCAACATTATTAAATAAAATTATGGGGGAAAAGCTTTCAATAGTTTCAAATAAACCTCAAACAACGAGAAATAATATACAAACAATATTAACAAAAGAAAATTATCAAATGGTGTTTGTAGATACACCAGGGATACATAAGCCTAAACATAAATTAGGTGAATATATGGTTAATTCTGCAAAAGAATCTATGAAAGAAGTAGATCTTGTATTGTTTTTAGTTAACCCAGATGATGAAATAGGAAGAGGAGATACTTTTATTTTAGAAGCTTTAAAAAATCAAAATGCTCCTGTTTTCTTAGTTTTAAATAAAATTGATGAAAGCACACAAGAAAAAGTAGCTAAAACATTACAATTATTTGCAAAAGAAATGGATTTTAAAGAGATAATTCCTATATCAGCTAGAAAAGGTAAAAATGTTGATAAATTAGTAGAATTAATGGTTGAAAATATGCCGGAAGGGCCAAAATATTATCCAGATGATATGATAACAGATGTTCAAGAGAGGTTTGTTATATCAGAAATAATTAGAGAAAAGGCCCTTAAAACTTTAAGAGAAGAAGTTCCACATGGAATAGCTGTAGATATTATTCAAATGAAAAAGAGTGATAGTGGAACTTGGCATATTGAAGTAGATATGTTATGTGAAAAAGATTCACATAAAGGTATTATTATAGGTAAGGATGGTCAAGGCCTTAAGAAAATAGGTGAAACAGCAAGATACGAAATCGAAAGATTCTTAAATGCTAAAGTTAACCTTAAAGTTTGGGTTAAAGTTAGAAAAGAATGGAGAGATAATCAAAATCTTCTAAAGGAACTAGGATATAAAAAGATGAAATAGTATGGGAGTTGGTTATTCTGTCACTAGAAAAAACCAAAGCAGTGGTTATAAAAGCACAAGATTATAAAGAAAATGATAAATTAGTATGGTTATATACTGAAAAATTTGGTAAAGTAACTGCTATAGCAAAAGGAGCTAAAAAAAGTAAGAGCAGATTATTTGCTCTTACTTTACCTTTATGTTATGCAGATTATGTTTTATTTAAAGGGAAAAGCTTATTTAATTTACAAGAAGGTAAGATGGAAAATTCTTTTCAGGGATTACTTAGCAATCTAGATAAACTTACATATTCTTCGTATATTTGCGAATTGATAGATATATGTGTAGAAGACGCTGAAAGTAACAAGGAACTATATAGATATTTTATTACATGTTTATATTTATTAAATACAGATGCTTTAGATTATGAAATGCTTATTAGATCTTTTGAACTTAAGCTTTTAAAATCAACAGGTTATGGGTTAAACTTAGATCAATGTGTTAGTTGTAGAAAAAAATTAACCGTATCTAACTATATATCACTAGCTCATTTTGGAGGGGTATGTGAAGACTGTGAGAGAAATCATGGGATATATATATCAAAACCAGCATATAACGCATTAAGGTTCTTAAACAATACAGAAATGGATAAGGTCTATAGACTTAATATTAATTCAGATGTAAAAAAAGATGTATGTAAAGTGAATACTTTTATTATATCTTCAAGTTATTCTAGGAAACCTAAGAGTTTAGATATGTTAAATTATATAAAGGAGTGATTATATATGGGAATAACATTAGAAAAGGTAGATCAAGTAAAAGATAGAACAGGGTCAACTTATGCAGAGGCAAAACATGCATTAGAAGTTAATGATGGAAATGTTTTAGATGCCATAATATATATAGAAGAGATTAAGGGTATAAGTAGCGTTAATCAGATTAACGAAACATCATCAAATAGTGGAGAAACAATTGAAGATTTTAAGAATTGGCTTAAGGAATTAATTAATAAAGGGAACGTTTCAAGAATAAGAATTAGTAAAGATGAAAAAGAAATACTAGACATTCCAGTAAATGCAGGAATTGCAGCAGGTGTAATAGCTATAATATTACCATCAGTATTAGCTTTTGGAGTTATTGCAGCTGTAGTAACTAAAATTACTATAGAGATAACTATGGTAGATGGAAGCGTTCAAGTAGTAAATAAATATATTTCTGAAGCTGCAAGTGGTGTAAAAGAAAAAGCAAGTGATATTGCCGAAAAAGTAAAAAATAAATTTAATGAAGTTAATTTTGATATAGCTAATAAGTCAGATATTACTGATAGTACTGATTCTGATGAAGAAACTGTATATAGTTATACTGTTGACTTTACTGAAGCTGATGAATAGTTAGTAAATGGAAGAAAAACAGGCGATATAAGCCAATAAAATGAACAAATTAAGGATAGTTAGCCAATTTAACGGATTATTCAGAAAATTAAGTATAGTCAAAAAAATATAAAATGTTATAATTATACTGTAAATAACAAACAAATCAAAATTATCTGAATATTCCTTGATTTGGCGGAGCGAGGTAGAAAATTGAAATTATCAGGAAGACAAGAAGAAATTATAAAGTTAGTAAAAGAAGGACAGCCTATTACAAGCGAAGCATTAGCTGAGAAGCTTGGAGTTACAAGAGCTGCACTTAGAGCAGATTTGGCAATACTAACTATGATAGGAGTATTGGAAGCAAGGCCAAAGGTTGGGTATATTTACGCTGGAAACCCTACTAACACTGCTATTTTAGATAATATATCTAAGGTATTAGTTGGGGAAATAATGTCAAAACCTATAACTGTAAATGAAAATACTATGGTATATGATGCAATTGTATTTTTATTTTTAAAAGATGTAGGAACATTATTTGTTGAGAGTAATGGAATATTAACAGGTGCAGTATCAAGAAAGGATTTCTTGAAAATAGCAATTGGAGGCACAGATATTCATAAAGTTCCAGTTGGAGTAATAATGACAAGAATGCCAAACATAGTTTGTGGATATGTAGATGATAGTGCATATAGTCTTGCTAAAAAGATTATAGAGCATGAGATAGATAGTATCCCTATAGTTGAAAGAGTAACTAAAAAATCTGAGGGTAAGGAACAATTTAAAATAGTTGGTAAAATTTCTAAGACTAATATAACAAAGTTATTTGTTAAGTTAGGAGAGAGTACTTAAGAAAACTTCGAAAATGGTAGCTTAATTAAGGTATTTTTATATTTAGAAGGAGTTTGATCAAATATAATATATTACTCTAAATAAATGCTGAAATAACTTATGCCCCCTGGGGTAAAAATAATAATTCGAAAAGTGTAATTTGAAAAATGGGTAATTTTAAATGGTAGCTACGAAGCTTAGGTTTCGTTAGTATATAATCGAATTAGTATGGAAGCGGAGGAGTATTGAGATGGAGAATAAGAAGTATGTGTATCTGTTTAGTGAGGGTAATGCAACAATGAAGAACCTTCTAGGCGGTAAAGGTGCAAATTTAGCTGAAATGACCACATTAGGAATTCCAGTACCACAAGGATTTATTGTTACAACAGAAGTTTGTAATAAATATTATGAAGATGGGAAAGTAATTTCTGAAAAAATTATTGAAGAAATTTATGAAAATATTTCAAAACTAGAAAAAATAACAGGTAAAGAGTTTGGAAGTAATACTAATCCGTTATTAGTATCTGTAAGATCAGGAGCAAGAGCGTCTATGCCTGGTATGATGGATACAATTTTAAATCTTGGTTTAAATGATGAAGCTGTAGAAGTTATGGCTAAGTTAACTAATAATCCAAGGTTTGCATATGACTCATATAGAAGATTTATTCAAATGTTCTCAGATGTAGTTATGGGGATAGAAAAAAGATTATTTGAAAATATAATAGATGAATTAAAAGAAGAAAAAGGCGTTGAAGTTGATACAGACTTAACAGCTGATGATTTAAAAGAATTAGTAACTAGATTTAAAGCATTCTATAAGAAAGAAATAGGTCAAGATTTCTTAGCAGATCCAAAGCAACAATTAATAGAATCAATTACTGCTGTATTTAGATCATGGGATAACCCAAGAGCTAGAGTATATAGGAGATTAAATGATATTCCAAGTGAGTGGGGGACTGCTGTAAACGTTCAAGAGATGGTATTTGGAAACAAAGGAGAAACATCAGGAACAGGAGTTGTATTTTCAAGAAACCCATCAACTGGAGAAGATGAAATTTATGGTGAATATTTAATGAATGCACAAGGGGAAGACGTTGTTGCAGGAATAAGAACACCACTTCCAATTTCGAAACTTGAAGAGCAAAACCCAGTAATATATAAACAATTTATTGATATTATAGATACTTTAGAAAAACATTATAAAGATATGCAAGATATGGAAATGACTATTGAAGAAGGCAAATTATATTTCTTGCAAACTAGAAATGGAAAGAGAACAGCTCAAGCTGCTTTAAAAATTGCTGTTGATTTAGTTGAAGATGGAACATTAACTAAAGAAGAAGCGATACTAAAGGTTGAACCAAAACAATTAGATTCACTACTTCATCCAGCATTTGATGTGGTAGACTTAAAAAATACTAAGATAATTGGTAAGGGACTTCCTGCATCTCCAGGAGCTGCATGTGGTAAAATTGCATTTACAGCTGAGGAAGCAAAGGAAAGAGCTGAAAAGGGTGAAGATGTAGTGCTTGTAAGACTTGAAACTTCGCCAGAGGACATAGAAGGTATGGTTGCAGCTGTTGGAATATTAACAGTTAGAGGTGGAATGACATCTCATGCTGCAGTTGTTGCTAGAGGAATGGGAACTT
>X276_Barnacle_Goose__coassemble_287_pt1 | contig 20629 bp, 19 predicted proteins | sample X276_Barnacle_Goose__metabat2_low_PE_010 | metagenome-assembled genome bin X276_Barnacle_Goose
GTTTATATTTATTTAAATTTCGCTATGTTAAAGAAGAATATTGGAAATATAAGTAAAGGATAAATAAATTTTATTTATCCTTTTAATTCCCAATATTATAATAATAAAACCCATAGACAAGACCTATTGCAAGCATTAAAAAAAAGCTCATATAAATTATAGTTTTCTTTTTTTTATTAATATTATTGCTATTATCAATAATTTGTCTATTAACACTTCCTGTAAGTACTAAAAACATCATAAACATAATATTTCCTTGTTTTATTAAGTAAATAAACATAATTAAACAAAGCATATTTACAACTAGACCCGATATAACTGGATTTTTATATATAATTACCTTCATAGTTCATTCTCCTAAAATTCATAATAGTATATTTAACTATATACTTGTTCGTTAATCTTATAATTAATTATACATCATATTTACTATTAATTCCATTTAAAGGATGGTTTCAACACTTATCTTAAACATAGCATTATATTTATATTTATATTTAGTATTTTTTTAACTAGTTATATTTTATATATAGAGTCAATTATATATATAAAATATATTAATATTAATAAAAAAGTTGACTATATAGTAACAATAGAGTTTATAATTATAAAGGAATTAAAAATAAAAAAAAGGGTGGATATATAATGACAAAAGAATTTTTTAAATATGCTATTCCATCAGCTCTTGCTATGTTTATTTCTTCTTTATATACAGTTATTGATGGAATATTCGTAGGACAAGGTGTTGGTGATTCAGCATTAGCAGCAGTTAATATAGTATTACCGTTTACAGTTTTATTATTTGGATTAGCTTCTATGTTTGCAATAGGTGGAGGAGCTATGGTGTCTAAAAATATTGGAGCCAATAACATTGAAAAGGCAGTAGATGTATTTAGACAAGTATTTAAATTTTTAATGATTCTTAGCTCAGTAATAAGTGTAATTTGTATTATATTTACAGAGCAGATAGTAACAATACTTGGTGCAACGGATAGTTTGAAAGTTTTGGCAGTAGATTATTTAAGATACTATGCAATATTTTGTATTCCTAATTTAATAGGAATAGTGCTTAATAGCTTTGTTAGAAATGATAGTAGACCAAAACTTGCAATGATATCTACAATATCAGGTGCAATAACTAATATAATATTGGATTACATATTTATATTTGAGCTTGGATTTGGAATAAAAGGAGCGGCTATAGCTACTGGGCTTGGTCAAATTGTTACAGTAAGTATTATATTACCTCATTTCTTAAAGAAAAAAGGTCATTTAACTTTCGGAAATGTAAAGATTAATAAGAAACTTATTAAAGAATTTTCACTTATAGGATTTCCTTCGTTTTTTGCACAAGCTAGCTATTCAATAATGGTTGTGTTACATAATCTAGCTTTAGTAAAATATGCAGGTGAAATAGGAATTTCAGCATATAGTATAATAAATTATTTAACCACTAATATATATATGGTTATTTATGGAGTAACATTAGGTGTTCAACCACTTATAAGTTATAGTTATGGAAGAAAAGATGGCGAGAGGATGTTAGGTTTCTTCAAGATAACATGTATAACATCAAGTGTAGTAAGTGCATTTTTCATTGTAATAAGTTTTATATTTGGACCTACACTTATAGGAATATTCACTTCAGATCCTGAAATAGCACAACTTGCATATAATGCTCTTAGAATAGCAAGTTTTAGTTATTTTGCAGTAGGAATAAACTTAAATACTATAGTTTACTATCAAGCTATAGAAAAGCCAAAGTATTCAACTTTAAGTTGTATATTTAGAGCAATTGTTTTTTTACCAATATGTTTAATTGTACTTGGAGGTATGTTTGGAATAAATGGAGTATGGTCAAGTGCAATAGTAGCAGAAACTTTAACATGTATAACTATAAAAATAATTGCAAATGTAAAAACTTCTACACAGGCAGTTTTAAGTTAGTAGAAATTAATAGTCAAAATATACTTAATGTAGGTAAGTAATAGTATAATATAGCTATGTCTAAATATTTAGGCATAGCTTTTTCATACTTATAAAAGTATATATTTTTTAGTATAAAATTTTAATACAATATATATTTGTAGCGAGTTATATAGTTTTAAGAGATAGTCTATAAAAAATATCTTTATGGTGGTATGACTATATATTTTGTAGCTAAAAATATTAAGGATTATTTTAAAACATGAGGTGAAGAGATGGAAAGAAAATTTTCAATAGGAGAAATGGCGAAATTAAATAATATATCAGTTCAAACACTGAGACATTATGATAAAGTTGGACTTTTAAAACCATCTTATATAAATAAAGATAGTGGATATAGATATTATTCAGCAAAACATTTTGTAATACTAGATTTAATAAAACAGTGTAAGGCTATGGGATTATCTCTAGGAGAGATAAAAGAATTAATAGAAAATTATACATCAATTGATTCTATACTTAATATAATAAGCAAACAAAAAGAAATTATAGATAAGAAAATAAAGGAATTAAGTATGGTGAAAAATAATATTAATTTCCTTGAGAATCGTATAAAACAATCATTAGAAGAAGGGATTGATGAGGTATTTATTAAGTATAATGATGAAAGAAAATTTATTAAATACAATAATACAAAAAGATATACAGATGAGTTTGAAATAAATTTAAGTAAAGTATTAGTAGATATGGAAAAGAAATATGGTATTTTAAATAAAGAACTTGCATTTGCTATACCATATGAAGATATAAAGAAACATAATGAATTAATATATAACAATATGTTAATTAGCGTTAAAGATAGTATTCTGCATTATGAAAAAAATCTAATAACACTTCCAAAGGGAGAATATATAACTTTGAATTTTGATGATGACTATAAAGATACTAGTAGATATTATAAAAAGGTTATGTATTATATAGATAAAAATGATATTGAAGTAATTGGAGATTTTTATGAAATATATATAATGACTAGAGTGGGTAGTGACGGAAAAGAAAAGTCTTTAGGTCAAATTCAAATATTAAAAAAATAGAGTATTTATAAAAGAATAGAGAGATTCATTTTTAGGGTTATAGAATTATTATTGATATTTAGCAATTAATATTTCTATAGCTTTTTTATTTGGCTTATAAAAATGAATAATTGATATTCAGGAAATTAAATATTAAGAAGTAATAAATGAAGCATTAATAAGTGATAAATGAAATATTAAGAAGTGATAAATGAAATGTTTTATAGAGGAATAGTATATTTATAATGTTATTTTTAAAAGTTATAAGTAATAATTTGATTGTTAAGGTAAAAAAAAGAAAATATTTATATTGTATTTTAAAATTCGATATGGTAATATATTCATAAAATAAATGTTAATTTGATATAAAATTAATATTAAAAAGTTAAATAAATTATCATTTAGATATTTAATAAAAGGGGGCAATAATATGAGGAAGAAATTATTAGCATGTGTAATTGCAGGAGCAATGACAATTACTACACTTGCAGGATGTGGAAAAACAGTTGATGGAGATACTATTAAAATTGGGGGAATAGGACCACTTTCAGGACCAGCTTCAACTTATGGACAATCAGTTAAAGAAGGAGCAGACTTATATGTTGAGGAAATTAATAAATCAGGCGGAATTGATGGAAAGCAAGTTGAACTTATATTTGAAGATGATCAAGCTGATCCAAACCCATCTATTCAAGCTTTTAATAAATTAGTAGATAATGATAAAGTTGTAGCAATTTTAGGACCAGTAACATCAGGAGCTACATCAGCAGTTGTACCAAATGCAACTACTAAGCAAATTCCACTTATTACACCAACGGCTACAGCGCCAGATATAACTAAAGATGGTGGAGAATTTGTATTTAGAGGATGTTTTATAGATTCATTCCAGGGTGAAATATTAGCTAAATATGCTAGTGAAAACTTAGGTAAGAAAACAGCAGCAGTTTTATATAATGCAGGATCAGATTATTCAAAGGGAATAGCTGAAAGTTTTAAAAAGGATTTTGAAGCTAAGGGTGGAGAAGTATTACAATACTTAAGCTATAACGATAAGGAAACAGATTATAATGCTCAATTAACTAAAATAAAATCTGAAAACCCAGAGATATTAGTTCTTCCAGATTACTATACTGTAGTTGGATTAATTGCAAGTCAAGCTAGAGATAAAGGAATAACATCTCAGTTCTTAGGTGGAGATGGTTGGGACTCAGAAGAACTTGCAAATATAGGTAAAGATGCAGTAGATGGTGCATTATATATTAATCATTATTACCCAGGAGATCAAGATGAGAATGTTAAGAATTTTGTAGATGGTTATAAAGCAAAATACAATAAAGAACCAGATGCATTTGCAGCTTTAGCTTATGATACAATGAAGGTTTTATTAAAAGGTATTGAAGATGCAGGAAGTACAGATGCCGTAGCTATTAAAGATGCTTTAAGTAAAGTTGAAATTAGTAGTGTTACAGGAAATATTAAATTCAATAATGAAAGATCAGCAGTTAAAACTGCAAGTATAATCAAAGTAAATGGAGATAAAAAAGAGTTAGTAGATAAAATTAATCCATAGGAAGTGAAAAATAATATATTAATTAGGAAGTAAAAAATAATATATTAATTAATAATTTTATATTTTGGTTCTGTTTTAAAACAGTGTTGATAATTGTATTAATATTAGCTATACCACACAATAAGATTCGTGTGGAAGCTTAAATTATAGTAATAGCAAAGTTTTAAAAATCAACATTAATTTAAAACAGAGCCTATATTTTTATAAAAAAGGATATTAAATTTAACTAAAGGAGGAGATTATTATGGAATTTTCAGAACAGCTTATAAATGGACTAGCTTTAGGTAGTGTATATGCCCTACTTGCTCTTGGGTACACAATGGTTTATGGGATCATTAAATTAATAAACTTTGCACATGGAGAGATATACATGATAGGGGCTTTTGCTGGGTATTTTGCAGCAAACACATTGGGATTATCGTTAATTCCAACGTTGATAGTTGCAATGGTAATATCAGCAATTGCTGGAGTAATCATTGAAAAGGTAGCTTATAAGCCACTTAGAAACTCACCAAGAATTACGCTTTTAATAACTGCAATAGGAGTTTCTTTATTACTTCAAAATGGAATGAAACTAATTGTTGGAGCGAGTCCTAAGGCATTTCCGGAGTTAATTAAAAACAAGGTTATATCTTTAGGTGGAGTTCAAATAAATAATAAAATTATACTAATGTTTGTTGTAGCTGCAGTTCTAGTTCTTCTCCTTCAGTTTATTGTTTATAAAACTAAAGTTGGAAAAGCAATGAGAGCAGCATCTTTTGATATTGAAGCATCTCAACTTATGGGGATAAATGTTAATAATACTATATCACTTACATTTGCCATTGGTTCAGCATTAGCTGGTATAGCAGGAGTTTTAGTGGCTATTACCTACCCAAGTATAAATCCATATATGGGAACAATGCCAGGTCTTAAAGCCTTTGTTGCAGCAGTTCTTGGAGGAATAGGTAGTATCCCTGGAGCACTTATTGGTGGGTTCCTTATTGGAATAATAGAAACTTTAACAAAAGCATATATATCAACAAGTTTCTCTGATGCTATAGCTTTTTCAGTATTAATAATAATACTGTTAATTAAACCTTCAGGTTTACTTGGCAAAAAGATAAATGAGAAGGTGTAGGTGATGAATATGAAAAATATTAGTAAAAAAACATTGATAAGTATAGGTGTATTAATTGTAACATTCTTAATATTATTTACATTAATGACTACAGGAATAATTAATTCATATTATGGTGGGATTTTGATTTTAATTCTTATAAATATAGTTTTAGCAGTATCACTTAATTTAATAGTTGGATTCACAGGACAATTGTGTTTAGGACATGCAGGCTTTATGGCTATTGGGGCATATGTTTCAGCAGTTCTTTCAGTGAATATGAAATTACCATTTTTAATTTCAATTATAGTTGGTGGAATTATCGCAGGTATTTTTGCAGCTTTAATAGGTTTTCCAACATTAAAGCTAAAAGGTGATTATTTTGCAATTACTACTCTAGCTTTTGGAGAAATAATTAGAGTTATAATTATGAATCTTGAGTATGTTGGTGGCGCTAGAGGATTTTCAGGAATACCAAGAAAAACGAATTTTACAATTGCATTTTTAGCTATGGTTATAGCGATATTTGTAATTTACAATATTATTCATTCTTCTCAAGGTAGATCAATGGTTGCAATAAGAGAAAATGAAATAGCAGCAGAAGCAATGGGAGTAAATGCATTTAAGTACAAGATGATGGCATTTATAGTTGCAGCTTTCTTTGCAGGAGCGGCTGGTGCACTATATGCCCATTATATGGGGTTTATACAACCGACATCATTTGATTTTGTTAAATCAATAGATATATTAACATTTGTAGTTTTAGGTGGTATGGGATCATTATCAGGATCTGTAATAGCTACCGTTATATTAACATTCCTACCAGAAGGACTTAGAGAATTTAATGAATTAAGAATGATTATATATCCTCTTGCTCTAATTGTTTTAATGATATTTAGACCACAGGGGCTATTTGGAAATAAAGAATTATCGCTTAAGATATTTAGTAAATTTACCAAGGGAAAGGAGGCTTAAACTATGTTATCAGTAGAAAATATTTCTATACAATTTGGAGGTTTAAAAGCAGTATCTGATTTTAATTTAAATATAAAATCAAAGGAAATTGTAGGACTTATAGGACCAAATGGAGCAGGAAAAACCACAGTATTTAATATGTTAACTGGAGTATATAATCCAAGTGATGGAAAGATATGCTATCTTGGAGAAGAGATTAATGGTTTAAAGCCGTACACTATTACAAAAAAGAAAATAGCTAGAACTTTCCAAAATATAAGGCTTTTTTCATCATTATCAGTAGTAGATAATGTAAAGATTAGTTTTAATTATATGATAGATTATAATATTATAGATTCTATTTTTAGAACTCCAAGATTCAAAAAGGAAGAGAAAAATATAGAAGAGAAAAGTATAAAACTTTTAAAGGCTTTTAATTTAGATGATAAAAAAGATGAAATGGCTAAAAATCTTTCTTATGGAGAACAAAGAAGACTTGAAATAGTTAGGGCACTAGCAACAAATCCATCATTATTATTACTAGATGAGCCTGCAGCTGGAATGAATCCAAAGGAAACTTATGAGCTTATGAATATGATTAAGTGGATTAAAAATGAATTTGAAATATCGGTTTTATTAATAGAACATGATATGAAGCTTGTTATGGGTGTTTGTGAAAAAATAGTGGTTTTAGACTATGGTAAAAAGATCGCAGAAGGTACACCAAATGAGATAAAGATAAATCCTAAGGTAATTCAAGCTTACCTTGGAGAGGGGGCTTAAAATGTTAAAGATAGATGGTGTTAATCTATATTATGATGGAATACATGCTTTAAAAGATATATCATTAGAAGTTAAAAAAGGAGAAATAGTTACTTTAATAGGGGCTAATGGAGCTGGGAAAACTTCAACCCTTAGGGCAATTTCAGGACTTGAAAAGTGTAAAAGTGGTACTATAACTTTTAAAGGCAATGACATTAATAAAGTACCTGTTCATAAGGTAGTAGGTCTTGGACTTTCTCATGTACCAGAAGGAAGAAAAATATTTGGAAATCTAACAGTGCTTGAAAACTTAGAACTTGGAGCATATTTAAGAAAAGATAAAAAGGGAATAAAAGAAGATATGAATAATATATTTGAAAAATTTCCAAGACTTAAGGAAAGAATAAAGCAGCAAGCGGGAACATTATCAGGTGGAGAGCAACAAATGCTGGCAATAGGAAGAGCTTTAATGAATAGACCGGAGATGCTTATATTAGATGAGCCATCTATGGGGATTGCTCCAATAATAGTAAAAGAAATTTTTAATATTATTAAGGAGATTAATAGATCGGGGACAACTATTTTATTGGTTGAGCAAAATGCTAATATGGCATTAAAAATAGCAGATAGAGCATATGTACTTGAAACAGGTAAAATAGTAATACAAGGGGATGCAAAGGAATTATTATTAGATGATAGAATTAGAAGTGCATACCTTGGAGAGTAATTTTAATAAAAATAAGGGACTATTGCACAAAGAAGTTTAAAGATGATATATAGTGTAAGTTATTTTTAGTAAATAACAATATATTGTGTTTATATATTTTAGTGAGATAGTCCCTTTTTAGTACTAAGTTTATTCAGAAATAATATTTATGAGATTTTTATTATACCTAACATCCTATGATTATAGGGGTAGCTAAGAACTACTATAGGTCTTGACTGTATGTTTGATATTAAATATAGAACATAATATCGGTAACCTCTGTATATTTATCTGCTTCAATAGCTAATTCGTTTAGAGTTACTGAGCTAAGAGCGGTATAGACAGCCTCGTCTAGTTTATCCCAAATTAATAGATTCATTGATTTTTCTATATTAATAGCATTACTTGAAACAGAAGTATCTGTTTTTTCAAATAAACTTGTTTCAATAGCACTTAATATATCAAATACAGTTATATCACTTGGAGATTTTGATAATTGATAACCTCCTTGTGCACCTTTTACAGATGTAACAAGATTAGCTCTTTTTAAAAGAGAAAAAACTTGCTCTAAATATATCTTGGATATACCAAGCTTTTCAGCAATGCTTATAATGGTAATATATTCATTGTTTTCAAAACTTTTAGAAAGGCTTATCATAGCAGCAACACCATATCTGCCTTTAGATGAAATTTTCATTATTAATTCCTCCAATACATATCAGTAATATATGTTTATATTATACTACTAATAATTAGAATTAGGTATAAGAAAATAATATAAATGATATATTAAATGAATAATATATGAATATAATTAATAAATATGTAGTAAATATATAATAAGGTATATGTTAAAAATAAATTTTAATATATACAATATATCCATTTACAGGAAATTTAAGGTATGCTATAATACAAAACATAGAAAGCATATATGTTTACAAAAAAAGTTTCTTTAGTAGGTAACAATTTAATAAATAAGACATACATTATACTATGAATACATATAAAACATATATGTATAAAAAAATGGGGGTAGGGATTATGACAAAAATTTATAAAAGTTTAACAGAAATTATAGGAAAGACACCGTTAGTAGAACTAACAAATTATACTGAGAAGAATAAATTAAATGCAAAGATAGTGGTAAAATTAGAATCTTTTAATCCAGCAGGAAGTGTTAAGGATAGAATTGCAAATGCTATGATTAATGATGCTGAGAAAAAAGGATTATTAAATAAAGACTCTGTAATAATTGAGCCAACTAGTGGTAATACAGGAATAGGGCTTGCTTTTGTTGGAGCATCTAAAGGATACAAAGTAATTTTAGTAATGCCTGAGACTATGAGTATAGAAAGACGAAGTCTTATAAAAGCATATGGAGCACAAATTGTTCTTACAGAAGGGGCAAAAGGAATGAAGGGAGCTATTGCAAAAGCAGAAGAACTCGCAGCAGCAACACCAAATTCATTTATACCGGCACAATTTAATAATCCTGCAAATCCAGAGATTCATAGAAAAACAACAGGTCCTGAAATATGGGAAGATACAGATGGAGAAGTTGATATATTTGTATCAGGAATTGGTACTGGTGGAACTATAACTGGAGCAGGTGAATATTTAAAATCAAAAAATCCAAATATTAAAGTTATAGCAGTTGAACCATCTGCATCACCAGTTTTATCGGAAGGAAAAGCAGGCCCACATAAAATTCAAGGTATAGGAGCAGGGTTTGTACCAGAAACTTTAAATACAAAAATATATGATGAAATTATAAAGGTTGATAATGAAGCTGCTTTTGCTACTTCAAAAGAAATAGCAAGAACAGATGGAATGCTTGTTGGTATATCATCAGGTGCAGCAGTATATGCGGCTATAGAGTTAGCTAAACGTCCAGAAAATACAGGAAAGACTATAGTTGTTATTTTACCTGATACTGGTGAACGTTATTTATCAACAACATTATATGAAGACTAAATTGTTGTAATATAGATTGCTATTAAATATATATATAACTTAATATTGTGAGTATGAATATTAAATGCAATGACGGGAACAAGTACACTAATGGTCATTTAAAGAGATGGATTCTCCACGGGGCTGAAAGGAATCCTAAATTTAAGTTAGTAGAATGCATCCTAGAGCACTAAATTGAAATAATAGTAGGTTTAGCAGGAGCGCCTGATATAGCGTAAGTAGATATTATACATTTATATGCATAATAATCAGAGTGGAACCGTGGATAATAATCTGCCTCTGTTTTTAAAAACAGAGGCAGATTTTTTATGAAAAATTTAAGGAGGTTAATGATGGAAAATTTAAAAATCAATAAAAAACGAAGTTGTAGGAGAGAATTTAGCAAAAAGGGAAGATGGAAATTCATAATTAGGCATATCAATTTTATAATATTGCCATTGTTAATATTAGCTATGTGGATTATAGTTGCAAAAATTGAAGTGTTTTCACCAGTTATATTACCTTCTATAGATATGGTACTTGAATCATTTAAGGTTCAAATAACCTCAGGTCAATTGTTTAAAGATATGGGGATTAGCTTATTAAGAGTAGTAGAAGGATATTTAATTGCGGCATTTTTAGGTATTACTTTAGGTGTTTTTATGGGAATGATTAAAAAAGTAAATAATTTTTTTACTTTAACATTTGGAGCAATAAGACAAATACCTATGCTTGCATGGATTCCATTAATTATACTATGGGCTGGGATTGGAGAAGCATCTAAAATAATAGTAATTACATTAGCGGCATTTTTCCCAATATTATTAAATACTATAAACGGAATAAAGAGAACTGATAAAAATCTAATAGAAGTTGGAAATATGTATAATTTAAGCAAATGGAAGTTGTTTACTAAAATCTATTTACCATCATCATTACCATCAATATTTGTAGGTCTTAAATTAGGATTAGGTATTTCATGGATGGCTGTAGTAGGGGCAGAAATCATAGCTTCAAGTTCAGGAATTGGATATAGAATGAATGATGCTAGAAGTTTAATGCAACCAGAAGTTGTATTCGTTGGTATGATTACAATAGCAATACTTGGAGTATTGATGGATCAAGTTTTAACTATATTATCAAAAAAAATAACACCATGGGAAAAGAATAAGCAATAGGGGGCTTAAAAATGGCGGTTGGGGATTTAAAAATAAAAGGAATAAATAAAAGTTTCGATATAGATGGAAATAATGTTGATATTTTAAAGAATATTAATTTAGAGATAGCAGAGGGGGAATTCATAGCAATAGTTGGACATAGTGGCTGTGGTAAAAGTACATTATTGAAAATTATTGCAGGATTAGTAAGATATGATGATGGAGAAGTTACACTTGCTGGTGAAAAAGTAATAAGACCTGGCGTAGATAGAGGAATGGTATTTCAAGAACACCGGCTATTTCCATGGCTAAAAATTAAAGATAATATAGCACTTGCAGTAGATGATGTATCAGATGAAGTAAAGGAAAAGTTAGTATCTGAACATTTAGAATTAGTTAAGTTAATTGGCTTTGAAAACACTTATCCACATCAGTTATCAGGGGGAATGTCTCAAAGAGCTGCTATTGCAAGAGGATTAGTTAATAATCCTAAAGTATTACTTCTAGATGAGCCTTTTGGAGCTCTAGATGCATTAACCAAAATAAATCTTCAACAAGAAATATTAAAAATCTGGCAAAAAGAAAATACTACAATGATAATGGTAACTCATGATATAGATGAGGCTATATATTTAGCAGATCGAATTGTAATAATGAGTAGCAATCCAGGGATGATTAAAGAAATAGTTAATGTTGATATAGGAAGACCAAGAGATAGGGGAAGTATAGATTTTGCAAAAATAAAAAAGAAAATCTACTCATATTTTTTTGAAGATGAAATAATAACTTTAGAATATAGTATTTAATTTTTTATATAAAGGGCTATTTAAAAATAGAAAAAGTTAGACTATAAAAATATTGGGGGGACTTATATGAAAAAACTTAGTTCATTAACATTGGCAATAATTATAATGGGAATTGGATTAACTGGATGTACTAATAAAGAAGTAGAAAGTAAAACGCTTAAAATTGGATTTCCTGGAACACAACAATCTTTAGGGGGAGCAGGTGGGATTGCTCAAGGAAATAAATATTTTGAAGAAGAATTAGAAAAGATAGGATATAAAGTAGAGTACAAACCTTTTGCATTAGCAGGACCAGCAGTAAATGAAGCTTTAGCAGCAAAAGAAATCGATATTGCAATTTATGCAGACTTCCCAGGTATTCTAAGTAAAGCAAATGGACTAGAGACAAAATTAATAGGTATTAGTGATAATAAAATAAGTTCAGCATTAATTGTTAAGCCTGATTCTGATATTAATTCAGTAAAGGATCTTAAGGGAAAAAAAATAGGATTTACTAAAGGCACATATATGCATAAATATTTATATCAAATATTAGAGATAAATGGATTAGAGAAAACTGATGTAGAACTTATTAATACGTCAGATGGGGATTCAGCACTTCAAAGTGGAACTATAGATGCTTTAGCAACAACAGAAAGCGGAGAAGCATTATCTGTAACAACTAAAAAACAAGCAAGAACAATTGATACTTCATTATCTCATCCAGATATAACAGCACAAGGAGTTATAGTTGGAAATGCTAAGTATGTAGAAGAGAATGGAGAAGCTATAGTAGCTTTAGAAAAAGCACTAATAAGAGGTCGAGAATATATGAGAGAAGATGTAGAGGGAGCTTATAAAATATTAAGTAAAAGTGGATACAATGAAGAGGCTATTAAACAAATATATGGTAAAGACAACGAAAAATTTGATTATATTACATTAGAGATTAATGATGAATCTAAAAAGAAATTAGAAGAAAGTAAAAAATTTATGCTTGATAATAAATTAATATCTAAGGATTTTGATATTAATGAATGGGCAGATAATTCATTTTATGAGAAGGCAATGGAAAAATAAACTTGCAAATATAATATAAATAAAAATATAAAGGGGAGATATTTATGGGACATCCAACTATTTATCCAACAGGAGTTACAATTTTTAATCCAGAAAAAGCATGGGGAGGATATACTATTTTTCAGGTTGAAGGTTTAGGGGCATTATTAATAGATATGAACGGTAAAGAGGTTAACGTGTGGAAGGGGCTACAAGGTTTTCCTAATAAGTTATTACCGGGTGGATATGTAATGGGGCATACCGGTACAAGAAATCCAAAGTATGGAATGCAGGATATGGTTGATTTAGTGCAAGTTGATTGGGATGGAAATATAACTTGGCAATTTAATAAAAAAGAATTTATTGAAGATGAAGGAGAAGAACCAGTATGGATGGCTCGTCAGCATCATGATTACCAAAGAGAAGGAAGCACTGTAGGATATTATTCTCCAAATTCAGAGCCTTTAACTAAAAGTGGAAATACACTTATACTTTGTCATGAAAATGTTACTAATTTAGATATTTCAGGTAAACTTCTTTTAGATGATAAATTTATTGAAGTAAATTGGGATGGAGAAATAGTTTGGGAATGGAGTGCAAATGAGCATTTTCATGAATTGAAATTTGATGAAGCTGCTAAGAATATTCTTTATAGAGATCCAAATATGAGACCAGCAGGTGGAGGAATGGGAGATTGGCTTCATATAAATTCAATGTCTTTACTTGGAGATAACAAATGGTATGACTTAGGAGATAATCGTTTCCATCCAGATAATATTATTTGGGATAGTCGTGAATCAAATATTTTAGCAATTACAAGTAAGGAAACAGGAAAAATAGTTTGGCAGTTAGGACCAAATTATGATACTAGTGATGAGCTTAAGAAATTAGGTTGGATAATTGGACAACATCATGTCCACTTAATACCAAAAGGATTACCAGGAGAAGGCAATATATTGATGTTTGATAATGGCGGTTGGGCCGGTTATGGTGTACCAAGCCCTATATCACCAACAGGTAGACAAAATGTTAAAAGAGATTATTCAAGAGTTTTAGAAATTAATCCAATAACATTAGAAATAGTTTGGCAATATACACCGAAGGAAGCTGGATTTATGGAACCTTTAGATTCAAGTAAATTTTATAGTCCATTTGTAAGTGGTGCTCAACGTCTTTTAAACGGAAATACATTAATTACTGAAGGTTCAAATGGACGTCTTTTTGAGGTTACTAAAGACCATGAAATAGTTTGGGAATATATAAATCCATATAAAGAGGATAAAAAATTCACTATGAATATGGTATACAGATCTTATAGAGTACCTTATGAGTGGGTACCACAGCTTGAAAAACCTATAGAAGTTGAAATAAAGAAAGTAGATATAAAGAATTTTAGAGTGCCTGGTTCACATCCAATTGGAGCAGAAAAAGAAACTGAAGTATTAGGAGTTAAGGGATATAAAAAAGAAGCAGCTTTTTGTGTTATATCAAATAGAGAATAATATTTAGAAATAAAGTATATAATAATTGAATAGTGTAATAATTTAATAATAAGGTTGATTTAATAATATGAATCAACCTTATTAAAATGATTCTAAAGAACTAAAATACATAAATACAATATATTATTTAATAGAAAAGTAGGTTATATATTGTGGCTGAATTTTGTTATACGGCAATCTATTTATTAAAGTTATTATTTATAATTATAATTACTGTGGTTTTAGTGTATAATAGATAGTTAAATTATTAACTAGTAATAATTACTAAATAGGACTTGAATTAAAGTAGATTAAATCATATAATTCATAGTAATAGGAAAATTTTGTTTTTTAAAATATATAATTTAGAAGGAGAATAGCATATGAAAACTTTAGTAATTAACTGTGGAAGTTCATCTTTAAAATATCAATTAATTGATATGGATACAGAAGAATCGTTAGTACAGGGGTTAGTTGAAAGAATAGGAATCGAAGGTTCTATTTTAACTCAAAAAATAGAGGGTAGAGATAAATATATAGTAAATATGCCGATGAAAGATCACAAAGATGCTATAAAATTAGTTTTAGAATCACTAGTTGATAAAGAACATGGAATAATTAAATCTATGGAAGAAATCGGAGCTGTTGGCCATAGAGTTGTTCATGGTGGTGAAAAATATTCTGAATCAGTAATTATAACAGATAAGGTTTTAGAATCAATTAAAGAATGTATAGTTCTTGCACCGCTACACAACCCACCAAACATAATAGGGATAGAAGCTTGTAGAGAACTAATGCCAAATACACCTATGGTAGCTGTATTCGATACTGCATTCCATCAAACAATGCCAAAGCAAGCTTATATTTGTCCAATACCATATGAATTATATGAGAAATATGGTATTAGAAAATATGGATTCCACGGAACTTCTCATAAATATGTAGCAAATAAATTTGCTGAAGTTATGGGAAAGGATATTAAAGATTTTAAAATAATAACTTGTCATTTAGGAAATGGATGTTCAATAGCAGCTGTTAAAGGTGGTAAATCTATAGATACATCTATGGGGTTCACACCAGTTGCAGGGCTTATGATGGGAACAAGATCTGGAAGTATTGATCCATCAGTTATTAGTTTCTTAATTGAACAACAAGGATACACTATAGAAGAAGTTGATGAAATATTAAATAAAAAATCAGGGGTACTTGGAATATCAGGAGTTTCTTCAGATTTTAGAGATGTTATAGAAGAAGCAGAAAAAGGAAATGAAAGAGCGCAATTAGCTTTAGATATATTCCATTATAAAGTAAGAGCTCAAATTGCAGCATATGCAGGAATTATGGGTGGCGTTGATGCTATAGTATTTACAGCAGGTATTGGAGAAAACTCATCATTAACTAGAAGAGAAAGCTTAAGAGGTCTTGAATTCCTGGGATTTGAGATAGACGAAGAAAAAAATTCTCTAAGAAAAGATATTCAGGAAATTTCTACAGATGAATCAAGAGTTAAAATTTATAAAATAGCAACTAATGAAGAATTAATGATAGCTAGAGATACTGTTAAGCTAGTAAAATAATTGATCTATAAAATTATTTTATTAGTAATTTTAAGTATAAAAATAGATATAGAAATATATATTAATTATAAATATTAGTAATGTTAAAAATGAAGTATTAAAAATGGAATAATAAAAAAGGGGCTATGGCACTAAAAGATATAAATACCATATGATGTATTTAAATTTCTTTGTGCAATAGCCTCTTTAATTTTTAGATATACTTTTTCTCAGGTTCTTTTATTAAGGAAAGTTCTATTAATTCTAAATAAGCATTTCCGTCTTCATATCTTATTATTCCAAGTGCTTTAATCCAAGAACCATTTTTTAGATTTAAGGATGTGTTTTCTTTAGATAAAATACTAAAAGTTCTTAAATCTTGAAGACAACAACTAATTTCATCTCTGGAAATTGAGAATGTATCCTTAGGAAAATTATCATTTCTATTTATATATCCAACTATAGATATTGTTTTACCAATATATTTAGAATCAGAACTAAGTGAATCAATAAGATTATAACTAGAAATGTAATTATTATCATCAGTTTTTTCTATAGTAGCTTTACCATCATTAATATTATCATTTTGATTTAGAGTATAGTTGCTGTTAATGTTAATATAATCATCAGTATAGTTAAAGTTCACTTCATTTTCGTTTGAAAGTATAGATGAATTATATATAGAGAAAGAATTTAAAGAAAAATAACAAACAGCCATAAACAGAGTAAATATTAAAGGTATAAATTTACTGGATTTATCTATTCTAGATGGATAGGTTAATATTTTGCTAAGTTGAAAAATAGTCAAAATTGTAAATGCAAATAAAGCGAAATAACTATATTTAACCATAGATATATTAATTAATTCATAAACTGCACCACTAGAAATAAGATAATACCATAAAGAGGTAAGTAAAAATAATAAAATAAACCATATAAATTCATCAAAATTAAAACGTCTCATTTTTTATCGCCCTCCTAGAGTCCAAGAAGTAATACTAAATAGGAGAATAAGGCTATAATACTAGATGTTAGCACAATTAAATAAATAACATATCTTTTTTTAAAAGCTCCAAACAGCAAAATAACATTTTTTAAATCAAGCATAGGTCCAAGTATTAAAAAAGCAATTACCCCAGAGTTACCAAATGATGATAAAAATCCTTTTGCAACAAAAGCATCAGCTTCAGAACAAAGAGATAATAAAAATGTAAGTAGCATCATAATAGGGATTGTGAAAGATGGCATTACGTTGGCAAAATCTATGTTTAAAAATTTCATAATAACAGAGGTAATAGAAGCAAGTAATGCTCCAAAGATAAAATATCTACTTATGTCAAGAAACTCTTTTGATGTATGATCTATTAAATTTTTTAAGTTTGTTAAAAATCCAGGATTTATATAAAAATTTTCACAACCACAATCACAGGAAGATAAATAATTATTATCATCTTTTATAATAGAAGTATTTTTAATTGAAAATTCTAATAGTAAGCCTATAAGTATGGATATAGATAAGCCACCAAAGATTCTTAAAAAAACAATATTTAAATTATTAGGGAAAGCATAGTACGTTGATAAAATTACAATTGGGTTAATAATTGGAACTGCTAGCATAAAAGTAGTGGCAGTTCCAATAGAAACACCTTTTTTAATTAAACTTCTACCTATGGGTACAATAGCACATTCGCAGAGTGGTACAAAAATACCTGCAAAACTAGCTAATATTATTGAAAGTATTTTATTTCTTGGAAGAAACTTTTCTAGTGTTTCTTCTTTAATAAATAGTTGTATAATTGCTGAAACAATTGAACCAATTAAAATAAAGGGTAGTGCTTCAACAACTATACTTAAAAATGTAGAGACAAATGATTTAAATATTTCTAAATTTATAAAACTACTCATAAGACATCCTTTTTAAAATATTTTGATAAAGAGGATAGTGCCTTGGCAAATAATCCCCTATTAAATAATTTGCTTTTAAGTAAAATTGAGTATAAATCTCTTGGGGTATCAGAACAGATGATAAATGCATTTTTATTTAAGGTTTTTAATTTTTTTAGACTAGGGCTAAGAGCTTTAGAGGGTATATCTAATGTGTTATTAACTGTAATTATATTTGCATTAGATATAAATGGAACTAAAATACCGCCCATGTTAAATAAATAAGAATCAATAGTTTTACCATCGCATAAAAAATAATTAGCACCTAAATAAAACTCTTTTTTAAATTTATTTATATTTAAGTTTTCATACAAATCTTCTAAAGAAAGAGTTCCATTATATTCAATTATTACTCTAGAAGCATTAAATTCATAAGTAGATTCTAATATGAAGGTTGAAAGCATATTTAAGTCTTTATTAAATTTAATAGATTTAACTTTGGAGTGGGTATTTATAGTAGTATCGCCACACTCTAATTGAATTACTAAAATTTTATCGGTTGGTATCATTGTTAAAGCTATTAATGAATTAATAAAGGATGATTTTCCAGAGCCTAAAAACCCAGTAACAACTTCTAAACGCTTCTTCAAGAAGCCTCTAATTAAAAAAGGTTTTTAATTCATTTTCTTTTAAATCGGTACCAATAATTATAATTACATTTTCTGGCGAATAGTTTATCTTACGTATATTAAATTCACTTGGAACAAAATCAAATTGATGTTTATTTCCATCAAATAAATTTACTATACCCTTAGCTCTTAAGACATTACCAAAATTAGATGAAGATGAAAGAAATTCGAACTTTTTGATTAGTTCATCCTTAGAGAATTTATTTCTAACATAAATAGGGATAGATGAAAAAGTACTACTTGCATGTTCAAAGTTTGAATCTAAGGACATAGTAGCAGTAGATTTAATAGGAGTAGTTTTGAATTTTAAAAATGAAGATTTTGGTGTAAACTCTTTTATAATTTCGGACCCCTTTAAAGTATCCCAAGAGTTTGAAAATAAGAGAGCATTACGATTAATAAGAGAAATTTTATTTCTAGCGGCTAATAATTCAGATTTATTCAAGAACTGACATCGGCTAAATACTATTTTATCAGCAGAAATTACTTGATCCTTATAAAATTTTTTAAAGTTATTTATATAACTATCAATTTTTAATGGATCAATAACAGTTATAACATTATGAATTTCAGTAATATTAATTAAATCTTTTTCTAAAAATATCTTTCTAATATCAGATAATTTAGCAACACCAGAGGGTTCAATAATTAATCTAGTTGGTGAATATTCAGAAATAACTTCTTTTATAGCATTTTTAAAATCACCTGTAACCTGACAGCAAATGCAACCGGAGTTAATTTCCTTAACAGAAACGTTACTTTCTCTTAAAATGCCACTATCAATGCTAACTTCTCCAAATTCATTTTCTACAATTGCTATTTTTTCGTTATAAACATTTTCATCAAGTAATTTTTTTATAAGTTGGGTTTTACCAGCACCTAAAAAACCTGAGAATATATCAATTTTAACTTTCATTATTTATGCTCCTAAAACTATTATTATATATATAATTGTATGATTAGTAATTGGATGATATTCTTTAGAAAATTCAAATGAGTTAAATAGAATAAAGAATTGTAAAAATGGGTAAAAAATAATAAAAGAGGTGACATTTATGATAGATATAGCTTTATTAGGTACTGGTGGCGGAATGCCAATGATAAATAGGTACCTTTCAGCAACTTTAATAAACTATAGAGGTAGAAAAATATTAGTAGATTGTGGAGAAGGAACGCAAGTATCAATGAGGATTTTAGGTTGGGGATTTAAAAATATTGATCTTATATGTATTACTCATGGGCATGGGGATCATACTGTAGGTTTACCAGGATTATTAGCTACTATTGGTAATAGTGGAAGAACAGAGCCATTAACAATAGTTGGGCCTGAGGGAATAGAAGAGATTGTTAATGGATTAAGAGTTATTGCAAAGCATCTACCCTATGAAATTAATATAATAGAGAATATGAAGCATATTAATCTTAAAGTTAATAAAGAAAATATGATTGTTGTACAGAATAATGAATTTTCGGATATTATAATAAATACTATGGAAGTAGATCACTCTACAGATTGTTTAGCATATAGTTTTTTAATAAAAAGACAAGCAAGATTTAATATAAAAAAGGCAAAAGAAAATAATGTTCCTAAGAATTTATGGAATTTACTGCAGAAAGGAAAAACTATAGAACTAGAAGGAAAATTTTATACACCTAATATGGTTCTAGGAGAAGAAAGAAGAGGAATTAAACTTAGTTATGTAACAGATACAAGACCAATAGAAGAAATAAAAGAATTTATAAAAGAGAGTGACTTATTTATTTGTGAAGGAACTTATGGAAATGATGAAGATATAAAAAAAGCTATAAAAAATAAGCATATGACATTTAGAGAAGCAGCCACACTTGCAAGAGATGGTAACGTAAAAGAACTTTTATTGACACATTTTAGCCCAGCTATGTTAGAACCAGAAATCTTTATAGATAATGCAAAGTTGGTATTTGATAATTCAACTATAGGATATGATAGAAT
>X276_Barnacle_Goose__coassemble_298_pt1 | contig 19953 bp, 15 predicted proteins | sample X276_Barnacle_Goose__metabat2_low_PE_010 | metagenome-assembled genome bin X276_Barnacle_Goose
AAAGAAAGATATATTGAGGAATCTATTTCTTTAGAGGGAGTTATAGATGAAGGATTAATAAATGATATAAAAGAAGAAAATTCCTTATATTTAAGCCTTTTAGATTTGAAGTCTGAGAGTGAGGCAGAATTAAGGGGAAATGAAGAAAAATTAATAGAAAAAAGAAAAGAAATTGAGGATTTATTATTTGTAGAAAAGCTTGAGCCTGGTGTAAAGGATAACTTTTTTAAAGCAACTATTGAACAGGAGTCGTTAAGTGAAAAAATACTTGTTTTTGAAGAGATAAATAATGATATAAAAAATATTAAAGAAGATATAGACTTAAAAAGTAAATCTATAGGTAAGGCAATAGAGTTTAAGCCTATAAGAAGAAAAATAGATGTATTATTAAAAGAATACGAAGATAAATTAAAAGAGTTAAAATTTAGGATGGAAAATGAAAGTGAAAATAGAAAAAATAAAATAGAAGAAGAAAAACTTTTGAATAGATTTAAAAGGAAGAAAAATATTTTATTTGCAGATATTATTTTAATTATAATAAGTTTATTTGTTTTCCGAGGAAATATATTAGTTATAATTCCATTTATATTATTAGCTATTTATATAGGGAAAAAAGTATTTGACCTTGGAGTAGAGTTGAAATCACTAGAAAGTAAAAAAAGTAATACATTGAGCTTAGATAAGCTTAATAAAGAAATTGAGGAAATAGAACTTAATTTATTTAGTTATAAAAAGAAGGTTGAAGCAACTACTTATGAAGACTTTATGAAAAAATTAATGTTATTTGACGAGTTTTGTGACTATGAGGAAAAACAATTAGAAAAAATTTCGGAGAAAGAGCTTAGGTTATCTACTATTGATATAAATAAGCTTAAATATAATTATAAAACTAATATGGAAGAGATAGAGAGAATACTTGAACTTTCAAATTCTAAGAATTTAAATGAAGTATTAGATAAAATAGCGAAATATGAATTTTCAAATAAAGAAGTTTTATCGTTACAAATTGAAGTGAAAAAAGGAAGAGAAAGTTTAAATAGGCTTGAAAAAGAATTAGACGTTAGAGAAGAAAGGATAAGAGAAAAACTTAAGGTATTAGGAATTGCTGATATTGACTTAATAGAGCTTGAAGAGAAATTGAGGGAGATAAAAGAAAAATTAATACAAAGAGAAGATTTAAGAAGAAGTTTACAATCTATAGAAGAGACATACAAGGCTTTAACTAAGGGGAAAGATATTGAAAGTATAAAGGAAGAATTGAAAGATATTATTAATGATAATATTAAATATTCCTATACTACAGAAGAAGAAATAGATGAACAAGTTAGTAATAAATCACATGAATTAATAGAAGTTGAAAAGTCTATTAAAGATGTTGAAAATGATATAAATACAAGATTTATGGGAAAGAGAACTATTCCGGATATAGAGGAAGAAATTGATGGATTAGAAGAGCAAATAAAAAAATATGAGATAAAGCTTGAAGCAACTAAACTTGCACAAGAAAAATTACAAGAGGCATTTAGAGATGTAAGGGGTAATTTTGGCCCTTTGCTAAATGAAAAGGTACTAGATAATTTTAAAAGGTTAACAAATAGTAAATATAGTGATGTTATGGTATCGGATTCTTATGAAATTAAAGTTAAGGATAATAATAGTATTTTATCTGGAGAATTATTAAGTAATGGAGCTAATGATCAATTATATATTTCACTAAGATTGGCATTTATTTCAATGTTATATAAAGAGGGGGAAGTTCCTGTAGTTTTAGATGATGCTTTTGTTCAATATGATGATAAAAGAATTGCTCATATATTAGATGTTTTATGGGAAAACTCCTTTGCTCAACTTATTATATTTACTTGTCAAAAGAGAGAAAAAGAAATATTAGATAATAAAAATATAAAAAACAATTATATTTTATTATAATATTGACAATAATAATATAGTAAGGTAGAATTACATCAAGAGAAAATGCGAATGATTCGCATTTGTAAGAGGTGGATATATGAAAAAGAAATTAATAGCAACAGCAATGGTTATATTAGGTTTAATAACAACTATTGGATGTAGTACAAAAGAAAATAACAATCAATCAGGAAAATTAAGAGTTGCAGTGACTATAAATCCTTTAAGAGAATTTACTGAAATAATAGGTGGAGATAAGGTTGAGGTATTTTCAATTATTCCAAATGGAGCTGATGTACATGATGCTGAACCTATGCCGAAATCTTTAGAGAAGTTAAATAATAGCGATATATTTGTATATAATGGATTAAATATGGAAGAATGGATAGATAAAATTTTAGGAACTATAAAAAATAAAGATATTGAAATAGTTAATTCCAGCAATGGTGTAAATGTAATTGAATTATCAGAAGAGGACCATTCTAATGAAGCTGAAGATGAACATAAAGATCATGATGAAGATGAACATCATGATGAAGATGAACATGGGCATGAAGGTCACGATCATGGCGCTCAAGACCCACATGTTTGGTTAAGTTTAAAGGAAGCTACAAAGCAAGCTGAGAACATAAAAAATGCATTAGTATTAAAAGATGAAGTAAATAAGGATTATTACGAAGAAAATTTTGAAAAGCTAAAGAAAGAGTTTAGTGATATTTATGAAGAATATGTTGAGAAATTTAAAACAGTAACTAATAGGGAATTTTTCACAGGACATGCAGCCTTCGGGTATTTATGTAGAGATTTTGGATTAAATCAAAATAGCATAGCAGATATATATGCAGAAGGCGAACTTACACCAAAAAGTCTTGAAAATTTAGCGAATTATGCTAAAGAAAATAATGTTAAGACAGTATTTAGTGAATCAGCATCAAGTAGTAGCGAAGCAGAAACACTTGCTAGAGAAGCAGGTGCGAAAGTTGAAAAAATATATAGTCTAGAATCTAAAGAAGATGAGTTATCTTATTTAGAAGGTATTAAATATAATTATGAAACTATATATCAAGCACTTAAATAATTAATAAAAACACCTCTGAGATCTAGGAATTTTCAGGTTATCTCCTGGAGATTTTTGGAGCTCAGAGGTGTTTTATAGTTAAAAAGTATGTATTTAAAATAACTTGTGGTAAAATATTACATAATGAAGGGGGAGATTGATATGAGTAAAGCAAAACTATATTATGAAGAAAATATAAATGAAAGTAATAAACAATTAGAAATGTTAAGAGGTATAACAACTATTTTATCAATGTTGAGATTGGTAATAGTTATTTTAGCTATAGGAACAACATACTTTTTCTATAAAGATAGGATGTTTGAATATATATTTATAGAGGTAGCTGTATACATAGGTACCTTTATTGTTATAGCTTATTTTCATAATAAGAAATTAGAAGAAAAGCGAAAAAACATGATAATAGTTCATATAAATAAAAAGGCTATTAAAAGAATTAATGGTACATGGAGAGAATTTGAAGATAAAGGTGAAGAATTTTTAGAAGATAATCATGGTTTTGCAAGTGACCTAGATGTTTTTGGAGCAAGTTCACTTTTTCAATGGATAAATAGTACTAATACAAAGTTTGGTAGAAGAAAATTAGCTAGTATATTAAAGATAAATAAATTGCCAAGTAAAGAAGAAGTTATAGAAAGACAGAATGCAATAAAAGAATTGTCAGAGAAAATAGCATGGAGAGATAAATTAATAATAGAATCAACATTTAATAACACATGTAAAGATGATGTAGAGGAATTAATAGCATGGGCTAAAGATAAAAAGAGAGTAGGACCATCACTAAGAATAATCCCATATTTATGTATAATTATAACATTTATAGCTATTTTAATGGTTTTAATTAAAATAATACCATTTAGTTATTTATTATTAGTATTTATGTTTAATTATTTAGTGGTAAAATTGCTTACTAAAAATTTAGTTGAGGTAGTAAATATTTTTCATAAACATCAAAAGGATATAGAAGCATATAGTAATTTATTAAGTTTGATTGAAGATGAAAATTTTGAAAGTAATTATTTAAAGTATTTAAAATCTAGATTGAATAATAAAGAAAATATAAATTGTAAGAAAGAAATGAAATCATTAAAGAGTCTTATTGATTGGCTTGGGGATAGTTCTTCAAATGCATATTATCTTTTATTAAATGTTACTATTCTTTCAGATACATTTATTATAAGAAATTTAGAAGCATGGAGAGAGAAAAATGGTGAGTATTTAGAGGAATGGTTAGAAGTTATGGGAGAATTTGAGGCTCTATCAAGCATATCAAGCATAGCATATAACTTTGAAAACTTTACTTATCCAACTATTTTAGATGAATCTGAAGTATATGGAGTAAATATAGGGCATCCAATGATAGGGGAAAGAGCTGTTAGTAATAGTTTTTCTTTAAAGGGAAAAGAAAAAGTAGCACTAATTACAGGGTCTAATATGTCAGGTAAAAGTACATTCTTAAGAACTATAGGATTAAATATATTATTAAGTTATATTGGAGCACCAACATTTAGTGAAGATTTTAATTGCGGAATATTTAATATATATACATGTATGAGGACAAAGGATAATTTAGAAGAAAGCATATCGTCTTTTTATGCAGAAATATTAAGAATTAAATATTTAATAGAAGCTGCTAAAAATGGAGAAAAGGTATTCTTTTTATTAGATGAGATATTTAAGGGAACTAATTCTATGGATAGACATGAAGGAGCTAAGGTTTTAATAAAGCAATTGGTTAGCTGTGGTGGAATTGGATTGGTATCTACTCATGATTTAGAATTATGTGAACTTGAGAAAACTGAAAAGTGGTTAGTAAATTATAATTTTAGAGAGTATTACGAGAATAATAAAATAAAGTTTGATTATAAATTAAGATGTGGTGGTAGTACAACTAGAAATGCAATTCATCTTATGAAGTTAGCAGGAATAGATTTTAATGAAAATGAATTAAACTAATAAAAAATATATATTTATGTATATATTAAGTTACTAATGAAATTTTTTCAATTTAATGTCATAATATACCTATGAGATTAAAGATGAGGGGATGAAAAGTATGGCATTTATAATAATTGACTTAGAGTTTAATAATTTGAGTGGAATAAATAAGTATTATCCAGATATATTTAATAAAAATCCAGAATTAAAGGATATAGAAATAGAAAATGAGATAATAGAAATTGGAGCAATTAAAGTAGATAAGTATATGAAACCTGTAGCAGAATATAAAGCATATATAAAACCAACTATAATTCCAATTTTAAATCCTAAAGTTTTAGAAATTACTAAAATTTCAAAAGAGGATTTAGAATCTGGGGTTTCATTTAAAGAGGGAATTGATGGACTAAGGAAGATTATAGAAGATGATGATATTATATGTTCATGGGCAAAGGATGATATTACTGAAATAATAAGTAATGCAATATATCATAAATATGAAGATTTGGAATGGTTAAAGAATTATTTAGATATACAAGAATATTCAACCAAAATTCTTGCCCATAAAAAATCACTTAGTTTAAAAAATGCACTTGAGGAATTAAAAATAAAGATTGATCCAAGTAAATTGCATGATGCATTAAATGATGCTATTTATACCTCGTATGTATTAAAAAGAGTGTATAATTCAAGAATAATGAAAAATTATGTGATAAAAGATGTGTATAATATGCCAGCAATAGAATTGAAAAATTTACATGAATATAATTTAGATGAAAGTAGAATTTTAGAGATATGTCCAAAATGTAAAATTAATTTAGATATAGAGTATCCATTTAAACCGATAAATTGGAGATTTGTATCACTAGGTATATGTCCTAAGTGTAATAATAGGGTGGTAAATGAAATTGTAGTTAAGAAAACTTTTAGTGGGGAAGAAGTATATAAAGAACTATCAAGTATAGTAGATGAGGTATCATATATAAATTACACATATAAGATGAACAAATAATTTGGCAAAAAAAAGAATAATACTTAAAAAAATATTAAAATTATAGAGAGTTGTACTAAAATTATAAATAAGATGATAGAATATATGTATACTTTAGTTAATTTACTAAATGTAATAGGAGAAAGGTGAAATTATGAATATAGCATTTTTTTTAACACCTAAAAATGAAGTTATTTATGAATACTTAGATGCTACAATGAGACAAGTAGTTGAGAGAATGGAGCATCACGGATATACGGCAATTCCTTTAATAGACAAAGAAGGAAAGTATGTAGGAACACTTACAGAGGGAGATTTACTATGGAAATTAAAAAATACTCCAGATTTAAATTTTAAGAATACTGGATTAGTAAAACTTAGAGATATTCCAAGAAGAGTTAACCATAAATGTGTATCTATAAATGCAGATGTTGAAAGTTTAATATCACTAGCAACAAATCAGAATTTTGTCCCAGTAGTGGATGATGATGGTATATTTATAGGAATAATTAAAAGAAGTGATATAATTAATTATTGTTATAATCAAATAAGAAAAAATAAGAGAAACGTAGTATAAATGAAAAAGCATGGATGTCGAACTAAAAGATATAAACATAATATATTGTTATTTAATAAAAATAACATCAGTATATATTGTTGTTAAATTTTTTGTCCGACAGACTTGCTTTTTTTGTATGTAAATATAAGTAGTTGCGGTAATTAAATATAATAATAGATACTAATTGAAAATAATTATTTGAAGTGATATTATCTTTATAAGAAAAGGAGTGATGGTAATGTTAATAGTTATTTCACCAGCAAAGACTTTAGATTTTGAAAATATTAATGATAATTTGCCAATGACAAACCCAAGGTTCCTTGAATATTCAAATATTATAATGGATAGATTAAAAGAACTTGATAGTTATAGCATAGGAAAACTTATGAAGATAAGTGATAAGTTATCTTCTTTAAATAAAGAAAGATTTGATACTTGGAAAGATACTTTGGAAAATAGTAACCATTGTTTATTAGCTTTTCAAGGGGATGTATATAAGGGGTTAGATGTAGGAAGTTTTACAGAGGAAGATTTATTTTATGCAAATGATCATTTAAGAATTTTATCAGGATTATATGGGGTACTTAGACCTTTTGATGGTATAAATCCATATAGATTAGAAATGGGGAGTAAGCTTGATGTTTTAGGTGAAAAAAACCTTTATGAGTTCTGGAAAGACACATTAAAGAACTCTATTTATGAAGAATTGAGAAAACATGATGAAAGTACTTTGATTAATTTAGCATCAAAGGAATATTTTAAATCTATAGAAGCTATTGAGAAAGAAGATGATATAAAAGTTATTACTCCAACATTTAAAGAGTTTAGAAATGGAGAATACAAAATAATATCGTTAAAAGCTAAAAGAGCAAGGGGATTAATGAGTAGATACATAATACAAAATCAAATAAATAATCCAGAAGAATTAAAAGGATTTAATGAAGAAGGTTATGAATATAACGAAGAATTATCTACAGAAAATGAATGGATATTTACTAGAGGTTAAATTAATATAATTATAATGAAAATGATACTTACCAAAGATTATTTTAGAGTATTTAAGTTGATTAATGAACAATATTTTTCAATACTTGTAATAAAGTAGGAAGTGTCTTAAAATTATAAGTAATATTATAGGTAAATAAAATTAATAAAAAGATTCATCTTATTATTTATTAAAACATACCTAATGTTGAGGAGGATTATAATTATGAGTGAAAAACAAGAATTATCAATGAATGATTTACTAGGTGAATTTGATGTAAAGAGAATAAATACAGGTGATATATTAAATGGAGAAGTTATAGAGGTTTCAGAGAAAGAAGTATCTGTAAATATAAACTATGCTTTTGATGGAATTATTAGTAGAGAAGAATTAACATCAACAGATAAAAATCCATTAGATGTTGTTTCTAAAGGTGACAAGATAAAAGTTTATGTTATTTCTCCAAATGACGGAGAAGGATATGTTGTCCTTTCAAGAAAAAGAGCATTAGCTGTCGTTGAAAAAGAAGAGTTAGTAAAATCATTTAAAGAAGATAAAGTTATCACAGTTAAAGTAAAAGAAGAAGTTAAGGGCGGTTTAATTGCATATTATGGTGAAACTAGAGTGTTTATTCCAGCATCATTAGCATCAAGAGAGAGAATAGAGCTAAAAGAGCTAGAAGGAAAAGAATTAGAAGTTAAATTAACAGAAGTTGATTTCAAAAATAGAAGAGTAGTTGCTTCAAGAAGAGTATTAGAAGATGCTGAATATCAAGTAGAAAAGAAAAAAATATGGGAAAGTATAAAATCAGGAGAAAAGAGAACTGGTGAAGTTAAAAAGATTCTTAGAGTTGGAGCTATTGTTGATATTGGTGGAGTTACTGGTCTTATCCATATTAGTGATTTAGCTTGGGGAAAAGTTAATAGAGTTGAAGATGTTGTAAATGTTGGGGACAAAGTAGAAGTATTTGTTGGAGAAGTAGATACAGATAAGGAAAGAGTTTCATTAATACTAAAAGATGTAAATAGTGATCCTTGGGCAGTAAATGCAGAAAAATGTAAAGTGGGTGTTACTCTAGAAGGTAAAGTTAATAAACTATTAGCTTTTGGAGCTTTCGTAGAGGTATTCCCAGGAGTTGAAGGTCTTGTTCATTTATCAGAAATATGTGATGAGCATATATCAAAACCAGATGAAGTTTTAAAACAAGGTCAAAATGTTAAAGTTAAGGTTATCAATGTGGATTTAGAAAATAAAAAGTTATCTTTAAGTATTAAAGATGCAGGAGAAAAATCAAAAGAATATCTTCAGTATAATGATGAAGAAGAAGGTGTTTCTTTAGGCGAATTATTTAAAGGAATGTTTAACTAAAAGTTAAATGAAAAAATGGAAAATACTCTCTAGGTCTGACGTTGCCCAGGTTTCTCTGGAAACAAGCAGGACCTTGAGGGTATTTTTTTTCTAAGCGTGTTTAAATATTAATTGTAAAGTGAGATTTAAGGTATATTCTAGCCGTAGGTCATTAATTTTTTAAACTTTCTCTATCTTAAGCATATTTGTTCCACCATTTTCTGAAGATGGCATACCAGCAGCAATTATAATATCGTCACCAGATTTTGCAAAGGATAATCCTTTAGCAACTCGTTTACCTTCAATTATTATTTCATCAGTTGTAATAAATGTTTTGCAAAGCAATGGGAATACTCCGAAATTTAACGAAAGTCCACGTCTTACATCATCATGAGGGGTAATAGCTATTATAGGACATTTGGGTCTATATTTAGATATTAATTTTGCAGTAGCACCACTGTTTGTTGCAGCTACAATTGCTTTTGTGTGTAAAAGGTTAGATGTTCTACATGCAGAGTAGCTTATAGCTTCAGGGAATGCACCTAAAGCAGGTTCTTTTAATCTTTTATTTAGATAATTATAGTCAAGGTGAGCTTCGGTTTCCATAGCTATTTTTGACATAGTTGAAGCAGCATCAACTGGGAAATTACCACTAGCACTTTCACCACTTAGCATAATAGCATCTGTACCATCAAAAATAGCATTACAAATATCGCAAGCTTCAGCTCTAGTTGGCAATGAATTTCTTATCATTGAATCAAGCATTTGTGTTGCAGTAATAACTATTTTACCAGCCTCATTACATTTTCTAATAATACTTTTTTGAATAATAGGTACTCTTTCTATTGGAATTTCAACACCCATATCACCACGAGCTACCATAATAGCATCAGAAGCTGCAATAATTGAATCTATATTGTTTACACCTTCTTGATTTTCAATTTTGGCTATTACTTGTATAGATTTACCTCCATTTACATTTAGTACTGAGCGAACATCAGCAATATCAGAAGCCTTTCTTATAAATGATGCAGCAATAAAATCTACGCCATTTTGGCAACCAAATACTAAATCTTCTTTATCTTTTTCTGTAATAGAAGGGAGATTTATTTTCACGTTTGGAACATTAACACCTTTGTGATTTTGTATCATTCCTCCGGCTATAGTTATGCAATGAATTTCTTTTCCTATAACTTCAGTTATTTTAAATTTTAGTAAACCATCGTCTACTAAAATATCTCCACCTACTACAACATCTTTATAAAGTTCCTCATATGATATAGAACATCTAGTATCATCACCTAAAATTTCAGTTCCACAAATGAAAATAAATGGATTTCCTTTATTAATCAAAATACCATCATTTACAAAGTTATGTGTTCTTATTTTGGGCCCTTTTATGTCAAGAATAATAGCCGTTGGAGAATTAAGATCAGTTCTAACTTTTTTTATAAGATCTATTTTCTCTTTGTGAGTCTCGTGAGTACCGTGAGAAAAGTTTAATCTTGCAGCGCTCATACCAATTTTGATGAATTCCCGTAAAGTTTCCTCGTTATCGCTAGCGGGACCAATTGTAAAAATCATTTTGGTTTTTTGCATAATAAACACCTCGCTAAATTATTTAATTAAACTGAAAATAAAAAATAATCAGAAAATTTAATATGTGAAATGGAATTTAAGTATAGTATATATTATGATATACTAAATATGAGGAATTTTCCAAAAAAATAATAAAAAATTGTATATTGAAATTTTATATAATACACTAATATAAAACTTCAATATAATAATTCTATCATAAAATAAAGAAAGGAAGATGAAAATATGAAAATTTTACAAAATATTGAACCTAAAATAGTATTTTCTTATTTTGAAGAGATATCACAAATACCAAGGGGATCAGGAAATGAAAAAGCTATAAGCGATTATCTTGTTAACTTTGCAAAAGAATTAAATTTAGAGGTTATTCAAGATGAGGCTTTAAATGTAATAATTAAGAAACCTGGAACTAAAGGATATGAAAATTCAAAGACAGTTATCATACAAGGGCATATGGATATGGTTTGTGAAAAAAATAAGGGAACAAATCATGATTTTGAAAAGGACCCACTTAAATTAAGGGTTGTAGATGATTATGTTTACGCAACAGATACTACACTTGGAGCAGATAATGGAATAGCTATTGCTTATGGATTAGCATTATTAGCGTCAAATGATATTGAGCATCCGCCATTAGAGGTTTTAATAACAACTGATGAAGAAACAGGTATGTCTGGAGCTATGGCAGTATCAAAGGAACATTTAAGTGGTGAATTATTAATAAATCTTGATAATGAAGAAGAAGGACAATTATTAGTAAGTTGTGCTGGAGGAATAACAAGTAAATCTTTAGTTGATATAGAATGGGAAAAAAATGAAAATAAAATTAGTGTTTTATTATCAATAAGAGGATTAAAGGGCGGTCACTCAGGTATAGAAATTCATAAAGAAAGAGGAAACGCTAATAAGATAATGGGTAGAATATTAAAAGAATTATCATCAAAGGTTGAGTTTAATATGCAATCAATAAATGGTGGTTCAAAAAATAATGCTATTCCAAGAGAAGCAGATGCTGTAATTTCAATAAATAAGTGTGATTTAGATAGTGTTAAAGAAATAGTATCAAACTTTGAAGATATATTATTAAACGAGTTAAAAGCTCAAGATCCAGGAATAAAGATTACTTTAGAAGTAGTTCAGGATTCACTTAAAAAAGCATTTACAAGGGAATGTACTAATAAAGTTGTAGAACTTTTATACCTATATCCAAATGGAATAAACACAAGAAGTGTTGAAATTGATGGATTAGTAGAAAGTTCAAGTAACTTAGGGGTAATAACTACATCAGATAACACAGTTGAGTTTTATAGTGCTATAAGAAGTTCTGTTGCATCTTTAAAAGATGAGATTACTTTAAGAATTAAAACTATAACAGAATTAGTTGGTGCTAAATTTGATACAACATCTGCATATCCAGAATGGCAATACAATAGAGAATCAGCTCTTAGAGATATTTGTCAAAGAGTTCATACAGAAATGTATGGGAAAGAAGCGAAAATAGTTGCTATACATGCAGGTGTAGAATGTGGTTTATTTAATGAAAGATTAGGCGGATTAGATATGATAAGTTTTGGTCCTAATTTATATGATGTACATACACCACAAGAACATATGAGTATATCATCAGTAGAGAGTATATGGAAATATCTAAAAGCAGTTTTAAAAGAATTAAAATAATATATGTAATAAAAAATAGAGAATTCTAAAAGAATTCTCTATTTTTTATTACATAATGAATATTAGTGTGCTTTACAGAATATATATTAATTAAGTAAGTAAAACAAAAACTTAGATACCTATTAGATGAAAAAGAGGAGGAGAATAAAGTGCGGTACACAAAATATCAGTACAAGAAAAAAAATGATGGAGTAAATTTTTTAATATCATTAATAATGATGATATCAGGAGCAGTAGCAATAGGAATAATTGTAGGGACAATAATATTTAATACTGTATTAGATGGGAAGAGTACAGATGTAATTAAGCCAATTAAAAATGATGAAGTGGTAGAATCTAATGAAAAAGAGACATTTACATCAGTGCAATGTGGAGTCTTTTCTAAAGAAGAAAATGCAAATAAGGTTTTAGAGAACTTAGGTAAGGGGTATAATTCTTTTATAGTTAAAGAAGGGGAAAAATTTAGAGTTTTAGCAGGTGTATTTACAGAGGAAGAGGGGGAAAAAAAATTAGCAGAAGTAAAAGAAAAAGGAATGGATGTGGCTAAAATAAAGTTTACATTAGATGAAAGTGATATAGTACAAGAACAGATTAGTGCTATTGCAGATGGATATTTTAAAATAATAACAACTCTTGAGGATGAAGAAGTTAAATTTGTTAGTACAAATGATTTTAAAGAATGGACAAAATCATTGCCGGAAATAACAGAGGGAGATAAGAATGAGTTTGCTAGTGAATTTAAAAAACATATAGAAGAATTACCTAGTGAGCTTAAAAGAGAAAATTTAACAGAGGAATTAAGATATATATATACTATACTTGTTAATTTTAAAAAATAAGTTTTTATTTTAATTAATATAAATCTACTAATTTAATTACTATTAATTATGGTATTTTAAATTAGTAGATTTTTTTGTAATACATATTAAGACAAAAAATAACAAAAGTATTACAAATAAATAAAATTTATATAAAGAATGTCAAAGATACTTGTATGGGTTTATATAAAATGATAAACTATATAAGATGTATTTACTAGATATATAGGGTGTTATACCTTTAATATTCAGATTATGACGATGGTAAAAAAATATTATAATGTGTAAAATTCTCGTTTTTGGGAAAGATATATAATATAGATAGTTGGGATGTGATAATTTGAAATATATTTTAGCATCAGCATCAGAAAGAAGACAAGAACTATTACATAGAATAGTAAATGATTTTGATATAATAGTAAGTAATTTTGATGAGGATTCGGTTAGGACAAGAGATAATATTGAGGAGTATGTTATTGAACTTGCAGAAGGTAAAGCAAAAGATGTAATAAAAAACATCAGTGAAGATGCAATAGTAATAGCAGCTGACACAATAGTAGTTCTAGATAATAAAATATTAGGAAAACCGAAAAGTGAGAATCATGCTTTTGAAATGTTAAAGTTATTAAGTGGAAGAAATCATAGAGTTTATTCTGCAGTAGTAGTAATAAACACTAAAAATAAAAAAGTTGAAAAGAAATGTGTTTATACAGAAGTCAAATTCTCAGAGATAACTGATGAAGAAATAAGGGAATACATAAAAACCAAAGAGCCATTAGATAAGGCTGGATCATATGGAATTCAGGGTTATGGTGGTATATTTGTTGAAAAAATCAATGGTTGCTACTATAATGTGGTAGGATTGCCATTAAATGCTCTTGATAAAATTATTAAAAAAATTAAATAAATAGGGATGGGGTATATTAAAGAGGGGTAACTTTATGAATAATAATGTTAGGATAAATGATATACCAGAAAATGAACGGCCTATAGAAAAGTTATTAATTAATGGACCAGATTCATTAAATAACGCAGAATTATTAGCAATAATATTAAGAACTGGTATAAGAGGAGAAAATGTAATAGCCTTAAGTAATAGATTGCTATCAGAAGTAGATGGTTTAGATGGATTGCTAGTTAGTAATTATTCTGAAATTACTAATATTAAGGGAATAAAAAAGATTAAAGCAAGTCAAATAATTGCCATGGTAGAGTTGTTTAGTAGATTCAAAACTTTGAGATCATTAAGTAAAGGCTATAAAATATCATCTCCAAGTCAGCTCTCAGAAATGTTAATGAATGAAATGACAGATTTAAGTCAAGAAGTTTTAAAATTAATAATGTTAAATACAAAAAATGAGGTCATTGGAGTTAAAGATGTATTTAAAGGAAGTTTAAACACCTCAATAGTACATCCGAGGGAAATATTTAAAGAAGCGGTAAAGAGAAGTAGCGCTAGTATAATTATTTGTCATAATCACCCCTCAGGAGATCCTTCGCCTAGTAAGGAAGACGTAAATATAACCATGAGACTTAAAGAATGTGGAAGTATTATGGGAATTAGTTTATTAGATCATATAATAATAGGGAATAAAAAATTCGTAAGTTTAAAAGAAAAAGGAATTATATAAGAGAAAGGGGAATTTACATGGGCTTTTTTAGTAGTAATAAAGATATGGGTATAGATTTAGGAACAGCAAATACGTTAGTATTTGTAAAGGGTAAGGGGGTAGTTTTAAGCGAACCTTCAGTTGTTGCAATAAATAGTACAACAAGAAGAACTTTAGCAGTAGGTGAAGAAGCAAAATTAATGATAGGTAGAACACCAGGAAATATAATAGCTATAAGACCATTAAAAGATGGCGTAATAGCTGATTTTGATATAGCTCAAACAATGCTTAAGAAGTTAATAGAAAAAGCAATAAGCAAAGGGTCTTTCACAAGCCCAAGAATAATAGTATGTTATCCATCAGGAGTTACAGAAGTAGAAAGAAGAGCTATTGAAGAGGCGGCTAAATTTGCAGGAGCAAGAGATGTTGTTTTAATGGAAGAACCGATGGCAGCAGCTATAGGAGCTGGTCTTCCAGTTGCTGAACCAACAGGAAGTATGATCGTTGATATTGGTGGAGGAACAACAGAAGTAGCTATAATTTCACTTGGTGGAATTGTTACTAGTAAATCATTAAGAGTTGCTGGTGATGAATTAGATCAATCAATAATAGCTTATGTTAAGAAGGAATTTAACTTATTAATAGGTGAAAGAACAGCTGAGCAAATTAAGATGGAAATAGGATCAGCTTATAAAATTGATGATGAAAATATCGAAATGCAAATAAAGGGTAGAGATCTAGTAACTGGATTACCTAAAATAGTTACAATAACAGAAGAACAAATAAGAGAAGCGTTAAAAGAGCCAGTAATAGCAGTTGTAGAAGCTATAAAGACGACATTAGAAAAGACACCACCAGAGCTTGCAGCAGATATAATGGACAAAGGAATAATGTTAGCTGGTGGAGGAGCATTATTAAAGGGATTAGATGAACTTATAAGACAAGAAACAAATATGCCTGTCCACATTGCAGAATCACCACTTGATTGCGTAGTACTTGGAGCAGGAAAAGCGCTAGACAGTTTTGATGAGTTAAATAAGAGTCAAAGAGGTCAATAATGAAGTTATTTAAAAACAAACTGGCAGTTACTATAATAGTACTGTCAGTTGCCTTTTTCGGAATAATTATCTACACCATTAAAAGTGAACAAAAGGATGCAATATCAGGTAGCGCAGGTAGTGTAGTTAGTCCTTTGCAAAAAATGGTTTATGGAGTAAATAATAAATTAAAAGGCTTTGCAGATTTCTTATTAAATTTCTCGGAAGTAAAAGAAGAAAATAAAAAATTAACAAGTGCTAATATTGAATTAGAAAATAAATTATTAGAATATAATAGACTTAAAGAAGAGAATGAAAGGCTAAGAGAAGTTTTTGAATTAACTGAAAGTAAAGAAAATTACAAATATTTAGGAACTAATATTATAGGATATAGTGGTGGAAGCTTTATAAATGGATATGTTATAGATAAAGGGGAAAATGATGGAGTTCTAAAAGATATGATTGTAGTTTCAGATAAGGGATTGGTAGGACAGGTAATTTCTACAGGAAGTAATTGGGCTATAGTAGAAAGTTTAATAAGTCCTAACATAGCAGTTTCAGTAATGGTTGATAGTACCAGGGATTCAACTGGAATATTAAAAGGCTATAAGGATAATAAAAATAATAATGTAGTTAAACTTGAACATATTCCCTTAGAATCTGAAATTAAGGAAGGGGATGTAATATTAACATCGGGTATTGGAATGATTTATCCAAAGGAAATAAGAGTTGGAGAAGTTATATCAGTTGAGACTGATGATGTTAAAGTTATGAAAAGTGCAACAGTTAAACCATATGTAGATTTTAATAAATTAGAAGAATTATTTATTATTATTCCAAATGAAACAAGAGAAGTTAAATATGATTAATGAGGTAGTTTATGAAAAAATGGGTAGTTATTTTAGTTTCAATAATACTATTAATATTAGATAATTCCTTTATACCAGGTATGGCTATAAAGGGGGCTTTCCCAAGTTTATTATTTATTTTTGCCATTAGCTACTCATTAGTTAAAGGTGTTAAGGAAGCTGTAATAATAGGAGTTTTTAGTGGAATAATTCAAGATATATTTTTTTACAGTATAATGGGAATAAATTCATTTTCAAATCTTCTATTATGCGTACTTGCAGCTTTTATAGGAGAAAATATATTTAAAAATAAAAAGTTAATACCAGTATTAACTATGTTTATATTATCTATAATAAAAGTTTGTTTAGTATATATATTTATGAAGTTTGCAGGTAAGGATATTAATATTAATAGGGCATTACTATCAGCGTTATACAATACATTTATAATGTATTTTGTATATAACTTTATTTTGAGACTTTGTGATGAAGAATATAGGGTAAATCCATGGAGGTTTAGATGATAGTTAAGAAACCAAAAAAGAAGAAGAAATTATCTAGGTATATTGTTTTAAATATAATAATGGCAATTATATTTGGAGCAATTATTTCAAGACTTATATATCTTCAAGTTTATAAATATGAGGATTATAAAGAACGGGCAGATGTCAGTTCAACTAGGTTTGTTGCTGAAAATGCTCCAAGGGGAAAGATATATGATAGCAAAGGGAATGTATTGGCAACTAATAAACAGACATATACTTTAACATATACAGAAACAACAGAAGCAACAGAAGCATTTTACGAAACTATGGATAAAGTGTTTAAAATATTGTCAGAAAATGGTGAGAAATTCCAAGATGATTTGTTATTAAAAATAGATGGAAATGGAAAGTTTTATTATGATTTTAAAACTGATGAGTTAGATAGTCAAAGAGCAGTAGAAAAGCTATTTAAGAGAGATAGAGGGCTAAATGAAGGTGTTCAAAAAGAGTTATTTGAAGATCATAAAGGTGATTTAACAGATGAACAAATAAGTAAAATTGATGAAGAATTACTTAAAATGACACCAGAAGAAACCTTTTATGAATTAGTTAAGATATATGATTTGTATGAGCTGATCTTGGACCCAGAATTAGAAGGTGATGCTAAAACAGATGAAATACAAAGATATTTAGATATGAGCGGTAAAGAAATAACTGATTTGTTACTTGAAAAATATTCTATAAATGATATAAGAAATTATATGGTTATTAAGGATACTATAAAAATGCAAAGTTTTAAGGGATATAGGGCTGTAACTATTGCAAATAATATTAAAAAAGATACAGCTTTTATAGTTTATCAAAAGCTTAGTGATCTTCCAGGGGTAGATGTTAGCCTAACACCAGTAAGATATTATCCATATGAAAATTTAGCTTCATCAGTTTTAGGATATATGTCTTCTATTAGTAGTTGGGAAGAAGAAACATATTCGTTACTTGGTTACGATGTATCTTCTGACTTAGTTGGTGCCGCTGGGATAGAGGCTGCTTTCGAAGAATATTTAAAGGGAACAAAGGGTGGAACAACTATTAAGGTAAATTCCAAAGGTAAACAAACTGAAAAATTATTTGAACTTGAATCATATCCAGGAAATAATGTTCATTTAACTATTGATAAAGATATACAATATGCAGCACAACAAGCTCTTAAAGATCAAATTGAAAAATTAACAACCGTTGGAATTAACGGAGAGCTTCAGTACACTAAAAATGCTACTAGAGGGGCAACGGTTGCGATAGAGGTTAAAACAGGAAGAATATTAGCTTTGGCTAGTTATCCAGATTATGATCCTAATATATTTGCAATACCTGGGCAACTAACATCAGAGCAAAATGAACAATATTTTAGCCCAAACCTTGAGGAGTTTGGTAAACAACATATAGCTAATACAGGAGCAACTAAAAGTTTAGATGAGATATTTAAAGTTGATGAAGAAACTGGAGTAAGACAGGATAGTTATGATATTTATCCAAGAAGTTTCTTCAATTATGCGACTCTTGGATTAATACCACCAGGGTCTAGTTTTAAACCAATAACAGCAGTTGCTGGCCTTGAAGAAGGTGTATTTGCAGTTAATGAAACAATAAATGATACTGGTGTATTTAATATTCATTCAGATGAACTTATAGGATATGCACCAACTAACTATGGAAAGATTCCTAACGGACCTACAGATATTAAAAGAGCTTTAGAAAAATCATCTAACTTTTATTTCTTTGAAACAGCATATAGACTATACCATAAAAATGGGGCTAATATTGAAGCGTTAGATAGTTTAGCACAATATGCATGGAAGTTTGGACTTGGTAGAGATCCAAACTCACAAGAAAAGCCAGGGACAGGAATAGAAATAGCAGAATATACAGGAACAATGCATACATTCCAAGATTTTAAAGATGCTAAGATATCAACTTCAATGTTTGAAGTTGTAGATTTTTTAAATAAGGGAAAATATGAGGGCTATACTTTTATACCACTAGATATTGGGAAATCTGATTATGATACAGATGAGCTTAAAAAAGCTAAGCAGGATTTGAAAGATAAGATTTTAGAACAGTTAGAATTAATAGGTACAGATAAAGCTTTAATGGATTATGATGATTTTGTTGATTATATAGAGCCTAATGTATTAGAAGTCATGAAATATTCACTTAGCTATAAAGAAACCGTTAAAAAACAAGGTGGTAATGTAGATGAGGAGTATCAAGCGGATATTATAGCATCAGCTTTAGCTTACTATACAATAAACAATAAGCCTAGTGAGTTGACATCTGTTACTGAAATGATAAATGCTGCTATAGGTCAAGGTATGAGTGCATTTACACCGCTTGAAATTGCTAATGCATTTGCAACTCTTGCAAATAATGGAGTTAGAAATAGAGTGCGTCTAGTTGATAAAATAACAACGCAAGAGGGAGAGGTCATTAAAGAATTTGAAACAGAACAAGTTGATAAGATAGATATTGATCCTTTAAATTATGAAGCAATTAAAGAAGGGATGAGGAGAGTTAATAATCCGGGATCAGGATATATCCAAGGGGTATTTGAAGGATTCCCAATAGTTACTGGTGGTAAAACAGGTACTGCAGATTTTGTTAATAGTGAGGAAAATTATACTGAAATTGGAAGGCGCCCATATGCTACTTATGGTGGGTTTGCACCTTTAGATGATCCAGAAATAGCAGTTTTTACAGTAATTTATGACGGATATAGAGGAAGTTATGCATCAATGCCAGCAAGAGCTATATATGAAGCATATTTTAAAGATAGGTTAGTAGAGATGGATCCTGATTATCCATCAAAATCAGAATTCTATAAGAAATATGTAACTGAATCACCTTACAATGAAGAAAAAGAAGAAACAGAAGAAGAAAAAACAGAAGAAGAAAAGGTAGAAGAAGCAAAGACAGAATAATTTAAGAGATATTAAAATTTTTTATAAGAATAATTCTTATAAGGGCTTTGCTATGCAAAGCTCTTATTTTATTTTAAATATAAATAAAATAAGGATTATAT
>X276_Barnacle_Goose__coassemble_307_pt1 | contig 19114 bp, 15 predicted proteins | sample X276_Barnacle_Goose__metabat2_low_PE_010 | metagenome-assembled genome bin X276_Barnacle_Goose
ATCATTAGTTTATCCCTTAAAAATATTTTTATAATAAGAAAATTTAATTTTAACTTTATCATTATTTATATATATTTCCTATTTTATCAATATATATAAATTATTTAATGTTTCTGCATAAATTTTAAATAATTTATGCATAATATACTATTGCTTTTTATTTTATTTGTATTAAAATAAGTATTATTGTATAAATATTAATTGAAATGTATAAAAGGAGAGACTAATGAACAACTCTATAGAGATACAAAATAAAGATTTTAAAAAAGTACAAGCTACTTTAAAAAACAATTTAAAATTTATAATACCTTCACTAATAGGTATCTTATTATTTATGACTCCTATGAAATTTAATGAAGAGATTACAATCCCTATAGCTGTACTATCTGGAAAACTATCAGATTTACTAGGTACTAGCTTACCTTTTTTAATAACTCTGATTATCTCTTTATCTGCTTTAGGTAGTATAATCACTGTTATTTTTAAACCAAAGTTTATTTTAGAAAATGAATTTTTAAATACGCTTTTTAACCTTAAAGCTATATGGTTCGTAGCAAGAATTTTAGGCGCAATTTTCTGTATTTCTGTTTTAACAGGAGTAGGTCCTGAATTTATATTAAGTGATTCTACTGGAAAATTTGTATTACACGAGCTTTTAACCATACTTTTTTCAATATTCTTTTTTGCCGGGCTATTATTACCATTATTACTTAGCTTTGGTCTATTAGAATTTTTCGGAGCAATTTTAACAAAAGTTATGAGACCTTTGTTTAGACTTCCAGGACGTTCATCTATAGATTGTATTACTTCTTGGCTTGGTGATGGAACCTTAGGAATAATGTTAACTAGCAAACAATATGAAGAAGGCTTCTATTCAATGCGTGAAGCATCAATAATAAGTACAACTTTCTCAGCAGTATCAATTACTTTTAGTTTAATTGTTATAAGCCAAGTGGGATTATCTCATATGTTTATACCATTTTATTTAACAGTAACTTTCGCTGGTATTGTTGCAGCAATAATTGTTCCAAGAATTGCTCCACTTTCAAAAATACCTGATACTTATTATAATGATAAACCAAATGAAATTTCAGAAGAAATCCCAGATGGATACACACCTCTTTCATGGGGATATACTAAAGCCTTAGAGCAAGCTTCAACTAATGTAAGTATATCTAAATTCTTTAAAGATGGATTTTCTAATGTTATTGATATGTTATTTGGAGTTCTTCCTGTAGTTATGGCTCTTGCAACAATTGCATTAATAATTGCAGAGTTTACACCAATATTTAAAATACTTGGTTTACCATTTGTACCACTACTAATGTTGCTGCAAGTTCCTGAAGCTATGGAAGCTTCTAGAACAATAGTGGTAGGATTTGCAGATATGTTACTACCATCAGTATTAGCTGCTAATACAATAACTAGTGAAATGACTAGATTTATAGTAGCTTGTACATCAGTTGTTCAATTAATATATATGTCAGAGGTTGGTGGTGTGTTACTTGCATCAAAAATTCCATTATCACTAAAACAATTAATAATAATATTCTTAGAGAGAACAATTATAACACTACCTGTTATAGTACTAATCGCAAATTTATTATTTTAAAATGATAATAGGGGTTGTCGCATTAAAAGATATAAATACAATATATTGTTAGTTTATAAAAATAACTAACCTATATATTGTAGTTAAATTTCTTTATGCGGCATCCCCTTAATTATTTATATTCCAAGATATAATTACACCTAATAAGTAGCTACTTCTTCTATAAGTTTTCATAATCTATTAATATTACTTACTCTAAAAAATAAAATATTATTAAAAACTAATAGTATCAACTAATGATTTATGATTTATCTTTATTACATCAAATCTTAATAATTTAAACATTAATTGCATACTAAATCCAAGACCTATCGCACTTATTAGTGTTCCAAGCCCTATATCTCCACCTAGAATATATCCAATTATTAAAACTAAGATTTCCATACTTGCTCTAATATATTTAATTGGTTTATTAATACTTGCACTAAGTCCAATCATAACACCATCCCTTGGGCCACAACCGAGTCCACATCCTATATATAAATAGCATCCAAATCCCATAACTAACATTCCTAATATCATCATAATAACTCCACTTATAATATTTGTAGCTAAAGGTATAATGTTAAGTACAATGATTATATCTATAAATTTTCCAACTATAACTACATTTAATATTGTACCTACTCCTAGTTTTTGACCAAGTATCATACCTACAACAACAAAAATAATACTTACTATTATACTTGCATTACCTATTGTTACCCCCGTTATTCTAGAAATCCCCTGATGGAAAACATCCCATGGTGAAAGTCCTAAATTCGAATTTAACATTAATACTGTTGAGCTTGCACAGAAAAGAAAACCCATAATTAGTCTTGTAAAATTTAATATTTTATTTTTCATCTTATCCCCTCTCCTTTATCAATATTTTCCTTATTATACCATAATTGTACAAAAAGAGATTGATAAATCATTTATCAATCTCTTTTTATTACATTTCTTTATTCAATAATTTCTTATTTTTTATATTTAATAGTTATTCAAAAGAAATATTAATTAATTTAATTCTTTATCTATTTTTAAATTTACACTTTTAATTTTCTATATCTATTATACGCAGCCATTATTTCTTGCTTTCTTGGCATTGCAAGATTTCCTGTTCCACCTTTTATTGTATCTATAGACATTAATCCATTTTCATAAACTTCCTCTATAATTTTATCAATCATATCATTAAAGTTTAAATTTTTCCCCATAAAATTCTTCTCTGCATATTTCATAATTGAACCTATTGAGTTAAGTTGCTCTGTATCAACAATTTGTTCAACAGCTCTTAAATCAATGTCTTCTCTATTAATACTAATTGTATCTATACCCATAGCTTTAATTTTAATTCCCTTAGGTCCTTCTTCTATGGATCCCCTTTTTACAACTCTATTAAAATTAATACCTATCTTTATATTTTTATTTTTAATTCTTTCTAAAATATGTCCGTGACTCAATTCTTTAGCTTCTTTTGTAACATCTTTTGTTTCATAGTTATCCATTTGAATTACACAATCTGCTATATCAAAGAAATCACCAGAGCTACCTACTACTATTATAGTTGAAATACCCATTTGCTCATAAATTGGTTTTACTATTTCAATAAATGGTGTAATAGGCTCCTTTTCTTTAGATACTAACTTTTGCATTAAATCATCTCGCATCATAAAATTAGTAGCTGATGTATCTTCATCAATTAAGAATAACTCAGTCCCACTTTCTATACCTTCTACTATATTAGCAGCTTGTGATGTGCTTCCACTTGCATTCTCTGTAGAAAATTCTTTAGTATCTTTTCCATTTGGAAGGTTACTTATAAATAATGATATATCCGTTTTTGTTATACATCTACTATCTTCTGCTCTAACTTTTAATGCAGATTTATCTGTTATAACAAATTCTCTTCCATCACCTTCAATATGATTATAAACACCAAGTTCTAAAGCTTTTAGCATTGTTGATTTTCCATGATATCCACCACCAACTATCAGTGTTATACCCTTTTTAATTCCCATACCTTTAATTACTCCACTATGGGGTGTATTAAATTCTACTTCTAAACTTTTTGGTGATACAAAAGATTTTCCACCTTTTAATACTTTTGTAGAAACTCCACTTTCTCTAGGTAACATTGAACCATTAGCAACAAAAGCAACTAAACCTTTATTTTTTAATTCACTTCTTATAAATTCTTGATCTTCTACAAGATTAACTCTATTTATTAATTTCTCTTTATTTATATTTTTATATATTAAAGTTTTATCTACTATATTTGGAATAACGTTATATAATATCTTTTCTAGTTCTTTTGATAAAACACTTCTACCTCTTGCAGGGAAACCAACATAAAATCTTGCTTCGATTTTAGTATCATCTATAATAACAGAAGTTCTTTCTAATATTTCTTGTGGGCAATTACTTATAGATATTAAGCCACTTTTCCCTGATCCAAAAACTCTTTCACCACATTTATTTATATTAGAGTAAAATTTTCTTGTTAAATAATCTGAAACAGCAATATTTTTATTTTTATTATCAAAAATCTCCTTTGGAAAACCTGCAATTTTTTGATTAACAATAACTCTAACTCTTGATGGTGATGCAAATGGGTCACCTTGTACATGATCTATGCTTAATGTAAATTTATCAAAATCATATTGACCTTCTAATTCCTTATAAGCTCTATAACTTTTTCCATCTATTCTATCTAAATCTCTTTTTAAAATTTCTGAATTCTTCATATTGATCCCCTTTGATTTCTACCTAAATTCTTATAATTTATTAAAATAATCATCAACAAGCTTTTCGCTCATTCTTCTATACATGTTACTCATGTTTACCATTGAACATAAGAGTAAGAAATTCCTATCAAACTCTGTTTGAATTCCGTCTTTTTTATTTACCTTTTCTTCAATTGAATTTACTTTTTCATCTAATGATGTTTTAACATCCACTAAATCATTATTATATTGTTCTAAATAACACTCATATAATTCTCTTAAATTATGTTTTTCTTCACTTTCATTATTAGTAACTATTTTACTTACTGAAGCTTTTATATCATTTATTGAAAGAGAGCCCTTTAAGTTATATATAATACTCATTAATATAAGATGCTCTTTACTATACTTTTTATTATGTACAGACATAAGTAACTTACCTTTAGAGTAATTATTAATCATTGTCTTTGTTAGCACCTTATCTTCTTCTGTTCTTTTCGTTAATGATAAATTATTTTCAAATAATTGTATCACCTGATCCATATATAAATCTATTTCAGGTATATCATCCAATGTTATCTGTTCTTCTAATCTCAATTCCTCAAACTTCGACTGTAATTCTTTTTTATCCATAAATTCCTCCACGTGGTTTTGATAACTATATGATATCATTCTTGTTTTAATAATAATAGTATTTACTAGATATTTCAAGTATAACTATTAAAAGCATATCTATTTTGTTTAAAATTGCTTTATATAAACGTTGACTACACTCTTTTATTGATGGATAATATTAATATAGTAAAACATAGTTATCAAAACTATATAATAACATTAAAGGATGTGTATATCTTGGATAAATTTTTTAGAGAACCAGTAAATAGTATAACTCATTGGGTTGGTGCAATACTTTCGGTTTTTGCTCTTATTCTAATGTTAATTAAAGGAATTTCAAATAATATTTCTACAATAGGACTAGTATCAATTATTATATTTGGTGCAAGCATGATACTTTTATATAGTGTATCTGCTACTTATCACGCTATTATTTCAACGGATAAAGTTATTACTGCATTTAGAAGACTAGATCATTCTATGATTTTTATACTTATTGCTGGTTCATATGCTCCTTTTTGTTTAATAGGACTTGGTAACAAAACAGGTAAAATATTTTTTGCAGTAATGATATTTGTAGCAATTGCTGGTGTTATTTTTAAAATGTGCTGGTTTAATTGTCCAAGATGGCTGCAAACTTCTTTATATATAGCAATGGGTTGGAGTGCTATCTTTGTAATAAAACCATTATCAGAATCTATTAGTCTAGCTCCAATTCTTTGGCTAGTAGTTGGTGGTGTACTTTATACAATTGGTGGTGTTTTATATGGGTTAAAGCCACAAAAAATACAATTTGGAATGTTTGGATTCCATGAGATATTTCATATATTTATTATTCTAGGTAGTTTGAGCCACTTTATATCTGTATATGTATATCTATTATAAATTTATTTAAAAATAGGTGTTGAAAAATGCAATCATTTTTCAACACCTATTTTTTATATTAACATTTTTTCTATACATCCCCATAAACTATTTCAAACTCTATAACTATAATAGTTATGACTGCAAATACGTATTTAGGAAACATATATAATATAGTTCTTTCTTGTTTTATTAACTTTTCTTAAAGGTTCAATGAAAATATGTTAAGTTTATGGTATAATAGTTACAATAAATAAATTTAGAAATGAGGTCGTTTTTTAGTGATAAATGTATCAAATGTTAGTTTAAGATTCGGTGGACGTAAACTTTTTGAAGATGTTAATTTAAAGTTTACACCAGGTAATTGTTATGGAGTTATCGGTGCTAACGGTGCTGGTAAATCAACATTCTTAAAAATTCTTTCAGGCGAAATTGAACCTAACACTGGTGATGTATCAATTGCTCCTAATGTTAGAATGTCTGTTTTAAAACAAGATCACTTCGAATATGATGAGTTTGAAGTTTTACAAACAGTTATGATGGGAAATAAAAGATTATTTGAAATAATGGAAGAAAAAGATGCTTTATATGCAAAGCCTGATTTTTCAGACGAAGATGGTATAAGAGCATCAGAACTTGAAGGTGAATTTGCAGACATGAATGGATGGGAAGCTGAATCTGAAGCTTCATCATTACTTCAAGGTCTTGGAATAGGTACTGAATCACACTTTAGAAAAGTTGCTGAACTTTCTGGGGGAGAAAAAGTTAAGGTTCTTTTAGCTCAAGCTTTATTCGGTAACCCAGGAATACTAATCCTAGATGAGCCTACTAACCATTTAGACATTAAGTCTATTAACTGGTTAAAAGATTTCCTAGGAAATTTTGAAGGTACTGTCATAGTTGTATCCCATGATAGACATTTCTTAAATGAAGTATGTACTCACATGGCTGACGTTGACTTTGGAAAAATTAAACTATACGTTGGTAACTATGATTTCTGGTACGAATCAAGTCAATTAGCACTTGCTATGTCTAAAGATCAAAATAAGAAAAAAGAAGAAAAAATTAAAGAATTACAAGAATTCGTTGCAAGATTTAGTGCTAATGCTTCAAAATCTAAGCAAGCGACTTCACGTAAGAAGCTTCTTGAAAAAATCACTTTAGATGATATCCAACCTTCTACTAGAAGATATCCATTCGTTGGATTTAAACCTGAAAGAGAAGTTGGTAATGAAATATTAGTAGTTGAAGGATTAACTAAAACTATTGACGGTGTTAAAGTTTTAGATAACGTAAGCTTCAGAGTTAATAAAGATGATAAAATAGCTTTCGTTGGAGATAATGAAATAGCTATATCAACATTATTTAAAATAATAGCCGGAGAAATGGAACCTGATGCTGGTGAATATAGATGGGGTGTAACTATCACTAAATCTTATCTTCCACTTGATAACAGCCCATTCTTCAATGATTGTCACTTAAGCCTTGTTGACTGGCTTAGACAATATTCAGAAGAAAAATCTGAAAGTTATATAAGAGGTTTCTTAGGTAGAATGTTATTCTCAGGAGAAGAAGCTTTAAAAGAAGCTAATGTATTATCAGGGGGAGAAAAGGTTAGATGTATGTTATCTAAAATGATGCTTTCAAATGCCAATGTATTAATTTTAGATCAACCTACAAACCATTTAGACCTTGAATCAATCACAGCTGTAAATAATGGATTAAAAGACTATAAGAGTGTGTTACTATTTGCATCACACGATCATCAATTCATTCAAACAATAGCAAATAGAATTATTGATATTAAAGCTAATGGAAGCATAATCGATAAGTCTATGACTTATGATGAATATTTAGAATTATAGTACTTATAAAAAAAACCTGTTTAGAAAATTTGTATATCAAATTTTCTTACAGGTTCTTTTTTTATGCTTATATTTAAATTCTATAGTTAAACCCACATAAAAAATCATATACCTCATATTAAAGTGTGTTATATGACTTTTTAAATTTTCTTATATTGATTTTCTATAATAATCGAATGTCATTTCAGCTTCAAATCCACATGATAAATATAGTTTATAAGCTATTTCATTTTTACTAGATACTTCTATTATTATATCTTCTATATGATTTTCTTCTAATTCTCTAAGTAATAATTTAACCATAGCTTTTCCATTTCCAAAACCCCTAAATCTTTCAAGTATTCCAAGTCCAAATATGCTACATTCGCCTTCATTAATATTTGTAGAAATAATTCCTATAAACTCTCCATTTAATGATGCTACATATTGAGTTATTGTATCTAATTCAAATGATTTTACAACCATACTTTTAGAAGTTTCATAGTCTTCATCAAATATTTCTTTATTTAATTCTATAAGCTTTTCTAAATCTTCTAATTCACATTTTTTTAATTCTAATTCACTGGTAAATTCTATTTTAGCTCCATCAATTTTACTATTATATCCTAAAAGATATTCTGAAAATTCATACTTAGCTTCTAATTTTTTAACTACAGCTACTCCATCTAAAGATTGTGGTTCACATACAAATAATAAATCTTTTACTTCATATTTTTTCACTTCATCAATTACCTTATTAAGTAACTCTTTAAAACAACCTTTTTTTCTATATTTAGGCATTGTGTATGCTGATATTTCAACTTCTTTCTGATTCGGAGCAAATAATGATATATAGCTAACTAATTTATTATCTTTATAATAGGTGAATATATTATTCATATCAGAATTGAAATTCATACTATTATCTAGAAAAATTCCACCTTCCAATTCATCATGCTTTTTACAAATTGATTGTAATTTCTTTATTTCCTTAATTAACACCTTATTGGGTCTATTGGTTTGTTTTATTATCATATTATAATCTCCCCTAATTTTTCAATTCAAAATTTTAGGCATATCAAAATAAATAATGTGTAAAAATAATACATTTTTATTTCAATATGCCACTTTATTAATATATTTTTTAAATAATAACTTAATCTTCTATACTACTATATTTTAATTTTTTTATAGACTTTACATATTCTTTGATTATCATATTATTATGTACTAATTTTCTATTAAATCACACGCTAAATATTTCATATATTATCTCTTAAATTATTATTTTATTAAAATAACTATTTACTATATTTAATATGAAGTAATTCATGAGCTTTTTCATGCCCTGGTTGTCCCATATATGTTTCATACATCTTCTTTAACGCCACATTTTCATGAGATTTTCTCTTTACTAAGTTCTTATCTTGATTGTATAAAACTGATGCCCTTACAGCTCTTATATTAATCTTTTCTCTATCTGCTGCACTAACATGTGGCTGTCCTCCACCATTTACACATCCACCAGGGCAAGCCATTACTTCCACTAGGTGATATTGCTTACTATTTATCATTCCGCTATTTATGAACTCAAATAAGTTAGCTGATCCATTAACAACTGCAACATTATAGTTATGCCCTGCAATTTCTACTGTAGCCTCTTTTATCCCCTTTAATCCTCTTACTTCTTCATACTCTATATTCTCTAAATATTCACCTTCTAAGAAATCCTTAGTAGTTCTAAGTGCAGCCTCCATAACTCCACCAGTAGCTCCAAATATAGCTCCAGCTCCAGTATACTCTCCCATTGCAGCTTCTGCTTCACTATCTTCTAAGTTTGCAAAATCAATCTTTGAGTCTTTAATCATTTTTGCAAGCTCTCTTGTAGTTATTACTGCATCTATATTTCTAAGTCCGTAATTTTCCATCTCTGGTCTATCAGCTTCATATTTTTTAGCTGTGCACGGCATTATAGTTACTGTAAACACTTTTGCAGGATCAATATCTGAAATACTTGGATAATACGTTTTACTTGCTGCTCCAAATATTTGTTGTGGTGATTTTGCACTTGATAAGTTACCTAATAACTCTGGATAATAATTTTCAACTTGTCTTACCCAAGCTGGACAACATGATGTAAACATTGGAAATGGCCCATTATTTTTAACTCTTTGAATTAATTCAGTAGCCTCTTCCATAATAGTCATATCAGCACCAAAATTTATATCAAATATTTTATCAAATCCAAGCTCTCTTAATGCTGTGTACACTTTTCCTGTTACATCTACACCGTATCCCATTTTAAATAATTCACCCATTGCTGTTCTAACTGATGGAGCCATTGCAACAATTACATGCTTTTCTTTATCTGCAAGTGCTTCTTTAACTCTATCTGTATGTGATTTTTCTGATAAAGCATCAACCGGACACACTGCAACACATTGACCACACAATAAACAATTAGTATCATCGAAACATTTTAATCCTTCTGGTCCTACTATTCTTTCGCCATCTACTTTTTGGAATGTTATAGATTTAGTTCCTGTCTTAGTTCTACATGTAGCCACACATCTTCCACACGTTACACATTTTGATCTATCTAAAACTATTGATTTACTTCTATCATCTACATATTTAGATTTATCTTCAACTATAAATGGCTTTGATGCCCTTGCTTTAGTTTTTATAACTAATTTTAAAAACTCACAATTTTCTCTTCTTTTACATTGTCCACATTTAAATTCATGCTTATCAAGTAACTTTGAAATTGTACTTTTAACTTCCTCTTTAACTCTTTCACTCTTAGTACTAATAACCATTCCAGCTTTAGCTTTAATGCAACAAGCTCTAGCCAATTTTTCTTGTCCTTCTATTTCAACTAAACATACTCCACATTGACCTATGTTATTACAATCTTCTAAAAAACATAATGCTGGAATATCTATTCCATTTTCTTTAGCCAATTTTAATATATTTTTCTCTTCTTTAACTTCTATTTCTACATCGTCAATAATTATAAAGTTATCTTTCATTTTATACTTTCCCCCATATTTACATACTTTAGCATAATTTTTTATCTTATTAGTAAAAATTTAATATATTAATTTTATCATACTTTGTGTTTTAATTCATTCTCTCCTAATAATAATTATCAAATTTTCAGTTAATTTAAACACATATTCAATTGTAAAGTAAATGTTGATTTTTAACAACGTAAATCAATAATAAAAAACTTTACTGAATGAATTTTATTTTACCCGCAATTTTTCCGCTATTTATGTTAATATATATTATAGAAAATCTATTATAGACATCTAACAAAATCTAATTTACTATAGATGTCTTAAAAAAAGAGGTATTATTATGATTAAAGTTTATAATAGAAAATTAAAAAATTACGAAACTGAAAATGTTGCAGGGGAAAAGTATATAAAATGGTCTTATTCATCTCCTATTGGTAAAAGCTTATTAGAACTTTTAATAAAGAAAAAACTTTTTTCAAAAATATATGGGGTTTATTGCGATACTTCTTTCAGCAAGAAAAAAATCGCTCCTTTTATTAAAAATTTTAATATCGATATGTCTATTACAAATAAAAATATTGATGAATTTAGCTCATTTAATGATTTCTTTATTAGGACATTAAATACTAATGCTAGACCTATAGATATGAATAAAGATACCTTAGTTTCACCTGGTGATGGTAGACTTCTTGCTTTCACAAATATTTCAACAGATAGTCTAATCCAAGTTAAAGGAATAACTTATAGTTTATCTGAATTAATAGGTGATAATAAGATTGCAAAAGACTATGAAGGGGGACTTTGTTTAGTTTTAAGACTTTGTCCTACTGATTATCATAGATTCCACTTTGTAGATTCTGGGGTTCCTCTAGAAAATCACTTTATAAAAGGAAATTATTACTCAGTTAACCCAGTAGCTCTTGAAAGAATTCCTAAGTTATATTGTCAAAATAAACGTGAATGGAGTATATTTAAATCCGATAATTTTGATGATATTATACATATAGAAGTAGGTGCTACTTGCGTTGGTACTATTGAGCAAAGCTATACTCCAAATAAGAGAGTTTCTAAAGGAGAAGAGAAAGGTTACTTTAAGTTTGGAGGATCAACTACTATATTATTCTTTAAAAAAGATACTATTAAAATTGATGATGACATTCTTGATCAATCGGCCCTAGGTTTTGAAACTCAAGTTTTAATGGGTGAATCAATAGGTAAGAAATTTTAAATTATATATCATATTAAAAGTATGTTTCTCTTGAAAAATCTAATCTTTGTATATATGCTCATAGATATGATCTCACTTATCTTATAGAATATATTTATATATATTGTGATAATATTTATAATTAAGTAGGCGCTAAATAATTATTTTATTTAGCGTCCTCTCATACCACCAGCACGTATGTCCGCTATACGTCGATACATTAGAATCTAATGTATCATTTAATATGTTTGTATTTAACTAACAAATACTAGGAATTTTATCTATATCTATATACCCTTTCCAAAAGTACATTTAGGAAACGTACAAATATTACAATTCATACAAAGCCCTCCATACCCATAAGCTGCTATATCTTTTCTTTCTATTCTTTCTCCAGCTAATATTCTAGGAAGTATAATATCAAATATTGTATTCTTAGAAAACAAAGCTCCTCCTGGTATTCCTACTATTGGAATATTCCCATTATAAGCTAATAATAACATAGCCCCTGGTAACACCGGAGTTCCATAAACTATAATTTCTGCACCAGAAGCTTTTATTGCTTTTGCTGTGATATCATCAGCATCAACAGACATTCCTCCTGTACATAAAATCATTTCTGCACCTTTTCCTAACCACATAGATATAGCTTCTTTAACTTTTTCAGCTTCATCTGGTATAATACTTTGTCCTAATATTTCACAACCATATTTATCTAATTTTTCCTTTAATAATGGCCCAAATGAATCTTTTATTCTACCACTATATACTTCGCTTCCAGTTGTTATAATTGCTGTTTTCTTTTTATTAATTGGAATTACTTTAACTATTTTCTCTGTACCTAGTTTACTTTTTATTAAATCCTTAGCTTCTTCTATTTTTTCTTTTTTTATTTCCAAGGGAATTATTTTTGTTGCTGCAACATTACAACCTCTCTTAACTATTGTATTATTATGAAGAGTTGATAAAATAATATCTCCCAAATAATTTAAAGAAAATAAAGCTTCTACATCAATTTTTAACAATCCATCTCTATCCGCTATAAGTCCACTTTTTCCTTCTCGTACCTCATTGAAAGTTATACCCTCGCCAGCTACTAAATCTCTTAAAATTTCCGCGGCCTCATTTTCATGTAATAATTCATCATCATCTGATACTACATAAATATTCTCTTTTCCAATAGCCAACAACTCTTCTATATCCTCTAATCTAATAATATGACCTTTTTTAAATGCAACTCCCTTAAATTCTCCTGGAATAATTTTAGTTATATCATGACCTAATTCAAATCCTATTGCCTCTTCCACTCTCAAAATCCTCATAAGTAAACACCTCTTTAATATTATTTTCTAGCAAATTCTCTAGATTCTCCTAAGTTAATCTATCATCCCTTTTAAATTTTTCATATGATTAAGAGATCCTTTATTTTTTATTAAAAGTATTTCACTTAAAATACCTACAGCTATTTCTTCCGGTAACCTAGCACCAATGTCAAGACCCATTGGTGAATATATTTGCTTTAACCTTTCCTTAGGTATTCCCTCATCTATTGCCTCATTCATTATAGTTGTTATCTTTCTTCTACTACCTATCATACCAATATATGCAACATCCTTCAGAGCCATTATCTTCATTGCTTGTTTATCTGCTATATGACCTTTAGTAACAATTGTAACATTATCGTCTTTAGTCACTTTATAATTAGCTAATGTTTCATTTAAATCTCCTACTATTATTTCATCTGCATCTGCAAATCTTTCTCTATTTGCATACTCTTCTCTATCATCAAATATAACAGTATGCATATTTAATACCTTTGCTACCGCATTTAACTTTTGACCTATATGTCCTGCTCCTACTATAATTAACTTTACTTTAGGCTTAAAAATTTTTATGAATCCTTTAACCTCTCCACCACATTCCATGCCTAAATCAGTCTCATTTAATCTATAATCAAATTCATGATCTTCACCGTTTTCTATACATTCTATAGCTTTATTTATAATTGTAAGTTCTACCTTTCCCCCACCAACTGATCCATAAATTTCTCTATTATTGCATACTGCCATAATTGAACCAGTCTTTCTTGGTGTTGAACCAGTCCCACTTGTGAGTGTAACTAATGCTACTTTTTCTCCCCTTTTTATACATTCCTGTATTTTGGTTAATATAATATTTTCCACTATGTACCCCTCCTCTTCTTAGCTAATATAATAATTTAATTTTTATATCTCAAAGCTCTATATTATATATTATTTATTTCTTTCATCATCAATATCCCTTCTAAGACTCCTCCAGCTATGCTTCTTGCCTTATCTGAAATTGTATTGTAATTTTCTATTTCCTTTAATCTTGGATCTATATCTCCTATTTTTAAACCTTTATATACATTGGTCCCATCTTTAATTATACCTCTCAATATGCCATTAATAGTTGCTAATACTTCTTCTTTATCTATATAAGCTATAACTTGTCCTTCTTTTACTATATCTCCGATGTTACTAATGTTTTTTATTACACCATCACCAGGGCAATATATTACTCTTTCTTTTGAATATCCAGAGATTTCTCCAGGAACTCCTGTATTTTCTATTGCTGTTCCCTCTAAAATCAGTCGTCCCAAATTATGACCTCTCATAGTTTCAATAACAACATCTACATCAATTCCAGCATTAAATCCCGGCCCCAAAGCTACTGTAATAGGTGCCATATTTTTATATGTTCCTAGGTTTCTTTTAGCAAGAATTCCATCTACAAGTATATTAGGCTTAATTATATTTATAAATTCTCCCTTGCCATCTATTACTATAGGTATGATTCCATTTTCCCAACTACTTTTTATCTCCTCTTCTGTTTTAACTAGAACACTTTTAATCCCCTCAACTATAGCTTCTCCTGAGTACACTGCTTCACCAAATGAAACATTTCTTCTTATAGCTGTAGGCTTATCAATTTCTAAAACTAAAACTTTAAAACCACTTCTATAAAGCTTTTGAATTGTTCCTGTAGCTATATCTCCTCCGCCTCTTACAATTACTATATCATTCATAAAGAAAACTCCTCCTTTTCTAATAAGCGCTTATAATCTTCCTTAGTATCTATATCCAAAAGAGTAAATTCATCTTTTACATTTATATGTCTTATTGTTAATAATAATTTATTCTAACCCATTATCTTACTTTGTTCAGATACCTTAATTATTGCACTTACCATTATTTAATAGCCTACATACTAAAATTATTCTAAAACTTCAAAACTACTGTTTTTTAAACTTCCATATATAATCTTATGAATAATTTTATTTTTATTATTTTCATAAACAATATCTTTTAATAAATCTATTGATTTTTCATAATCTTCTTTACTATCTATCTTATTAATAAATAATATATTCTCTCCCCTAGCCTTTTTAAATAATCCATCTTTATGAAAAATAACTGATAAAAAATTTTTTTCATTTATTTTTTCACCTATATTTCCATTAGTTATTTCATTAAATTCCTTTACTCTATGAACATTAAAGTCATTAATTTCTTTTTCCAAAATATCTATGGACATTACTCCTATAGTTTTTGTGCTTTTATTACAAACTACTGGTTCTGTACTATTCCATCCCTTTATTGATCTACCTTTTGAACCATCAGATTCAACAATAATATAATCAAAATATTTAATTTCACTCTCTATTTTTTCTGACATTACACCAACTAATTTATTCTCTTTATTAATAAAACTTCCATAAATATAAATACCATTTAAAGAAGAACACTTTAATATGTTAAGTTCATCTGTTCCAAGCGCAAAGAAATCAAAATCATTATTTTGTGGCTTGTATATTTTAGTAGTTGTAGTAACTAAAACTTTATTTTCTTTTTTAAGCTCTTTTGCTAAAAAATTCATTAAAGTAGATTTCCCGCCTGATCCAACTATAGAAATTATAGATTTTTTATTTAATTTTAAAATCTTATTTAATTCCATAAAATCCCTCCTCTTATATCCATTATATACATATATTATATTATATATTTTAATTATACAACAAATAACATTTTTGTTATATATTAAAGTAAAATATTCAGGAGATTATTTGTTAAATTCTTAACTAATTTACTTTGTTTATTAGGAATTTTATCTATCTCTTTATTATCAGGTTGTACTTCTTCAAGCAATATATGTGATAAAAAGACTACTCCCCCTTAATATTTCTGCTACTGCAAGTTTAACTCCACCTTTAAATGAAATAAAAGAGATTTCTCTTAATAATAATAATAAGGAATCATTAGATAATAATGATTCCAATATTGTCTGCATTATTCTATCTGAAGAATAGATTTTCTTAAAGAAATCGCACTTCCTTTGACTATTACTATAAAGGAAAATAACCTACTTTACATAAAAATAATAAAATCAAATACTTGTTCACTTTATTATCTATTTAATAATATCTCTAATTTTATCTTTAAATTTTTCTTCATCGCCATCAAATATAACAATATTTATTCCCATTTCTTTTGCTCTTTCTTTAACTGCTAATTTAATTGGCTCTTTAGTTGATACTAAAATTTTATAGGCTTTCTTACCACCAATTTTACTACTATAAACATTTAATTCATTTAAAGCGTTTTCATTATACTTATCACTATCTTTACAAGATATGCATATTGGGACTGAATCTTTTATTGCAACTACATCAACTTCATTTCTAACACCTTTAATATCATCATTCCATAGAAATATTACTCCATTCTTAACCTGATCTATTTCTTGAATTTCATTTATTAAAATATTAGTTGCAATCTCTAGCCAAGTACCACTCTTAAATAAAAATCCCTTAAGATACCACTTTAAAAATAATACTTCTATTTTATCTTTGTTAATGTTTCTGCAACTTATCCCACCTAACTCTATCAGTTTATTCATTATCTTATCTAGAAGCTCTTTTTCATAATCATCTAAGCTATCCAAATTTACTATTACCCGGCTAGAATCTTTGTAGTCATTACAAAATATCTTTCCATCATACAATTTTTGTTTATATTTATTCCATAAAGGCAAATTATTATATATTTTCTTTGTTAAATAAATTAAATCCTGTCTTTTGCACAAATTCGTAGAATCTTCTATTATAGAACCACCAGAAGCCTCTACTATATCTGCTATTTCTAAATCATAAAATTCCTCTTTTAATATTTCTATTTCATTATCAATGGTATATAAATACTTATTTTTAATATCCACATATATTGATTTAACCTTATTATTATTACATAACTCCAAAAGAATTAATGAATTAATCCTCTTTCCACCTGTTAAATTAACTATAATATCTTTACTCTTATTTTCTATAATTATTTTTGTTATAGTCTTTATATCTCCCTCTTCAACTATAATTTCAGTAAAAATTACACTTTTCATATATTTTTCATAGTAAAGTTTCATTGCTTTTATTGCTTTATCCTCATCCCTTCCTCTTAAAAATATAACTTCCTTTACATTAAATTTTTTACTTGCAAGAATATTTCCTTCATTGTGTTCATCTAATTGATTTATTAAAATATCAACCTTCATAAACTCACTTCCTTAAATCTTAGATTTATATAACTCCTAATAATACTATAAAAACATCATATATTTTAATTTCTCCATAATTGTATTTCTTTATTAATTAACATACTAAACTTTCTAAAAAATTTTTATATTTTATTATACACAACCCAAATGTCTAGTTTTCATAATCTCTCAGATAACACTTTTGTAATTAAACATCTTTTAAATAATTTATATTTCTAACTTTTTTATTGAAAATTTTCTATACTTTTTTATAAGTCAAAAAGAGGCTATCGCACTAAAATATATAATCACAATACATTGTTATTTAATAAAATAACTTATAGTATATATTGTGTTCAAATTTATTTGTACGCAGCCCCTTGTAATAATTATAATAATATAGATATAAATTTCTAAATCAAAAAACCCTGTAATCAATATTGATTACAGGGTTTTTGGTGCGGCGGAGAAGATTCGAACTCCCGGCAAACTGGTTCGTAGCCAGCTACTCTATCCAACTGAGCTACCACCGCATATTTAACACTTTTATATTATCATAAAGTCAACCATAAATCAAGTAATTTGAGTGTATTTTACCATAATCTTTACTAGTCTATAAATATATATCAGAAAATTCTATTTCTAACATTTCAATTTTATTGTTATGATATGGCATTATTGCTTTTTCCTCATAAATATTAGTAATTGGTAACTTTACTGTAAATAATGATCCCTTGCCATATTCGCTATTTAAAGTAACTGATCCTCCATGTGATTTAGTTAAATAATTTACTAAATCTAACCCTATTCCAGAACCATCCTGCTCACTATCTTTCTTTTTAGTTGCTTGATAAAATCTATTAAATATTTTATTTTTATCGTCCTCAGAAATTCCTGGCCCCTCATCTCTTACTAATATCTTAATTTCTTTACTATTAATAATCAAATTTATATATACACACTTATCCCTTGGAGAAAATTTGATCGCATTAGAGACTAAATTCATTATTATTCTATCTATAACCTGTGGATCTACTGCCATTATACATTCTTCTTTATTTGTATCAAATATCAATTGTATATTTTTTTGAACAGCATATCTATCTATACAATTTATAGTCCCCTCTATCATGGAAACTATATCTATATTACTCTTATTTAACTCATAATAGTCATTTTCTAATTTAGTAGTGTCTATTAAGTTATTTATTAATTTAAGCATTTTAAGACTATTTCTTTTTACCATTGTTAAATATTCTTTTGATTTTTTATCTGTAATTTCACAACTTCCATAGTCAAAACATTGCATAACGCTTAAAATTATATTTAAATGAGCTCTCAAGTCATGAGTTATATTTAATAAAAATCCTTCTTGTTTTAAGTTTCGTTCTTTTAAACTATTTATTATAGTATTTAACTCTTCTTTATTACCGATATTATTAAATTTTTCTGCATCCAAATAGTTGTTATACCCCTTTGTATTTAAAGCGTTTTCTACCATATCACCAAAATCCTTTCAATCCCTTTTAATACTTTTTATACCATATGATAATATTAACATAATATACTTTCATAAACAATATATTTTAAAACGTTTTCTTTAACCTTATTAAAATCCTTTCAATTCCTTTTAATACTTTTTATCCCATGTGATAATGTTAACATAATATACTTTCATATACAATATATTT
>X276_Barnacle_Goose__coassemble_319_pt1 | contig 18592 bp, 19 predicted proteins | sample X276_Barnacle_Goose__metabat2_low_PE_010 | metagenome-assembled genome bin X276_Barnacle_Goose
GTTTATAGTTCTATACTATAATTATTTAATTATTAAAACTACTACCCCATATAAAAATATTAATAACATTCTTTTCTTACTTATATTAAAAACATATCTATAATTATATTTTCCATCGTAACAACGATTTTTTAATCCTTCACTCATTTCTCTCCATCTTAAAAATAAATTCTTCATTACAATGGAACAAACTCTAGCAAAATCTTTTATACTATTTTTAAACCCAGAAAATCCACCTCTACTTTTCATAGCTTTAAAAGTTATTTCAAAATCTTTTTCTATTATTAATATAAAATTTTCCATAGATTTAGCTATATCCCCAATTTCTCTAGTTAAACTATTTTTGCTCATCAGATAAACTATGTGATTTAATGGTGTTGTTAATGCTAAAAAACTAATAGTAATACCTCCATTTACTCCTCTTAACAATACTATTACTATATATTTAATATCATAATAAAATATTAGATTAATAGTTGTAAAAATTGAAAAAACAGTTACTATTGCTAAAAATTTTTTAACTAAACTAAAAGGATTTTGTGCATTAATACTTAAAATTATAAAAAATATTATATTTAGAGTTATTAAATATATATTTTCAGTGTAGCTACATATTATTAATGATATAAGAACTAATAGTACTTTTTCTAATGGGTGCACCTTTGCATATCTACTGTTAAGAGCGTATAGACTTATTAGTTTTATCATACTTTTTCTTTGCTATATAATATCCTATAAAGCCAGCCCCAAGTGCTGCTTGCATTGAAAATAGAAAACTCTCTACTTCTCCTGATGGTGGTTCCCATAAACTTTCAAACCAAGGCTCATAGTCTCCATCTATTTCTGTTATTAAGTCTCCTGCTTGACCATCTGCACCTTCAAATTCACCATTACTAGCTAAGAAGAATGGCGCTATTACTAATACTATACATATTATTATAATTGTAATATTTTTTTTACTCATTACATTAAAGCCCCCTCTAATTCTACTAGTTCATTTTTACAATGTTTCACTACAAAATCATATATCATAACTGATACTAATCCTTCCACTATAGCTAATGGAATTTGAGTAATTGCAAATATACCTGCAAACTTAATAAATGAAGTTAACACTCCACCATCTCCTGATGGATATGCCAAAGCTAATTGTCCAGATGTTACTATATACGTTGTCAAATTCCCTAGTGCTGCTCCTAAAAATACTGCTAATGTTTTATTTTTCTTTTTTAATAATCTAAAAACTCCATAAGCAACAAATGGTCCTACTATACCCATTGAAAATACATTTGCTCCTAAAGTTGTTATTCCCCCATGTGCTAATAATAGTGCTTGGAATAGTAATACTATTAGAGATATTACAACCATTACTATTGGCCCAAAAATTATAGCTCCAAGTCCTGTTCCTGTTGGATGTGATGAACTTCCTGTAACAGATGGTAATTTTAAAGCTGACATCATAAATACATAAGCACCAACTAACCCTAAAAGCATCTTTATTTCACTATTCTTTTTAATAACTTTTCTTATTGCTAAGATACTTAAGTATATAAATGGTGCTGATATAATAAAGTAGAAAACACTCCAGTTTAAAGCTAAATATCCTTCTGCTATATGCATTGCACTAGCATTAAATGGAATGCTAATACTTAATGCTAAAATGAACGCTGCATATAATATTTTTTTATTTTTCAAATTTTTCTCCCCCTATTTTTTTATTAAATTAATACTAAAAATTTCACCTCCTAAATATAAAGTAATTCAAAACAAATATAACTCTAATTAATAATGTATATTATGAATTAATCCAATAGTAATAATTGTAATATATTAATCAACATCAAAAGCTCAATTTTAATATTACGAATTTACTTCTGAGTTATAATTAATCTTTAAATAAGTAACTATCTCTTTTTCATCATTAAATAACTTTCCATATTTAATCTCTGGTTTATCTATAACTATTAATTTTATATTAGTATCTATTGAAGCCTTAAGTTTTTCTAAAACTCCCCCTTGAACACCACTATCCTTGGTTATAATAGCTTTAATATTATCTTGATATATAAATCCTTTATTTAATTCATATCCTATTGGCCCTTTAATTGCTACTACATCAGAAACTTCAACTCCAAGTTCTAATACTTCTTTAAGTATTTGCCACGATGGTAATATTCTATGAATAACTCTATTTGTTATATTGAGTTTTAATATTTTTTCTATATTCCTACTCCCTGTAGTATTTAATATGTTTCCTGGGATATTATTAATAACATCTTCTAGTTCTTCATAACTTTTAACTCTTATAATATTATCGCTACTTTCCTTACTAAGAGCCCCTAACCTCTCGTATCTTATATACTCTATATTAGATTCTATACAACTTTTCATAGCATTTTTACTTACTACTTCTGCATATGGATGAGATGCATCTACTAAAACCTTTATATTAAAATCTTTAATTAATTTATTTAATCCATCTTTATCTAATGGCTTATTATTTATATGCTTTACTTTATAATCTTTTAGAAGTTCTCCTCCATACTCTGTAGCTGTAGACACTATAATATCATTTGTATATTCATTCATTAATTCTAAAAACTTTCTACCTTCCGATGTTCCGAGTATAAACATTATCATTATGATTCTTTCCTATCTATTTTATATCCTCTAGGAGTTATAAATAAACCATCTTTTATATAACTCTTAGAGTTTCCAACTATAACTATTGAAAACATATCTACTATTTCATCATCAAAATCTTCTAATGTGAATATTGTTGAACTTTCTTCACTTCTTAACGCATTTCTAACCACTGCTATTGGAGTATTATCCTCTCTATATTCTCTTATAATATCTATACATTCTTTTAAATAGCCTGGCCTTCCTTTACTTTTAGGATTATATAAAGATATTATAAAATCACCCTCAGCTGCAAGTGATACTCTCTTTTTAATTTCATCATAAGGTGTCATTAAATCACTTAAGCTTATATTACAATTATCATGCATAAGAGGTGCACCGACTACTGATCCTGCTGCGCTTGAAGCTGTTATTCCAGGAATAACTTCAACATTTTCATCTTTTTTCATCTCTAAAATTAATCCTGCCATTCCATATATTCCAGAATCTCCAGTACTTACTAGTGCTACTGTTTTATTTAAGGAAAGTCTTAATGCCTCTTCACATCTTTTTTCTTCTCCTCTCATACCTGTTGAATATATTTCTTTATTTTCTATTAATGGCTTTATCATTTCTAAATATTTTGTGTATCCCACCACAATATCACTTTCTTCTATAGCCTTTGCTGCTTTTAACGTTATATGATCAAGTCCACCAGGACCTATTCCTATTACATATAATTTTCCCATTTAAATTCCTCCTTATTTTCCTCTGGGGTTAATCCATATAATAGATTAACCCCGGAGGCATCCTATCGTTAACGTCATTCCATTAAATTTTATTTTAGATACAATTATATCTCCACCCATAAGCTCTACGCTGGGTTCACTTACAGCTCTTACTCCTAAAGTTTTTTCTACAAAATCGCTGCCTTCAAATTTATGTTGAATTTTTAATATCTCATCTTTTGAAAATGTTTTAAATTCACATTCTAGTTTATCTCTTAAATCTTTAATGGCCTTTTCATCTTTTTTTACATCTATAGATCCTATTTTTAGTACAGATCTAGGATCTATATTATTTTCATGTAATATTTTCATAACAAACTCTTCTAATCTTTCACTTTCTATTCCTTTTCTACAGCCTATTCCTAAAACTATATCTTTTCTTATTAACCTTAATATTTTATTATTATCTAACACACTATTATTCAGGTTATTTTTAGGAATTATCTTATTAGTAATCCATACTGAGTTTTCTTCTATATTTTCTAACTTCTTATATCCACTTGGAATATCTATTAAATTTTTATCATCTTTAAATCCTATAATCTCCCCATTAACTAATAACATTGCTATTGTTTTTGCTTTTTTCAAACTCTCTATAACTAATGAATTCTTCATAGCTATCATATCTGGTGCTACAACACCTAAATTATCAGTAGCTGTAGTTATTATAGGCGTATTATTTAATATTTTAGAAACCTCTAAAGCTAAATCATTAGCTCCACCTATATGACCAGATATTAAACTAATTGAATAATTATTAGACACATCAACAACAACTACCCCTGGGTCCTTATCCTTCCCCTTTAAATATGGAGCAATTGCCCTTACTGCTATTCCTGTAGAGCTTATAAATATAACTCCTTTATGTTTTGACATAGCTTCTTCAGTTACTTTAGATAATTTAAAATCTTCTATTTCTGCTTTTAAATATAAGTTTCCATTTAAAGTTTTTGATAATTGTTTTGCTAGTATATCTCCTTTTTCTGTTACACTAATTATTCCTATCATAATTAGCTCTCAGCGTTTCTGTACATATGTGTAAAACTCTTATCATATAAAAGACTTTTTTCATACTCACAATCTATAAAATCCCCAACTAATATTTGGGCACATTTTTTTATTCCTGCCTTATTTACTTTTTCAGCTATATCATCTAAAGTTCCAAAAATAACTCTTTCATCTTCCCATGTAGCCCTCTCCACAACTGCTATAGGTACATTTCTCTTATATCCACTTCTTAGTTTTGAAACTACCTTTTCTATCATTGATATAGATAAAAATATAGCCATTGATGCTCCCACTGATGCTAATTTTTCTAAATTTTCACCTTCTGGCACTGGAGTTCTTCCTTCAACTCTCGTAAGTATTACTGTTTGTGTTACTGATGGAAGAGTAAACTCTTTTTTTATTGATGCTGCTGCAGCTGTAAATGAACTTACACCTGGAATAACCTCGTATGTTATATTTAATTTATCTAACTCATCCATTTGTTCTTTTATTGCTCCATATATTGATGGATCACCAGTATGAAGCCTTACTATAGTTTTATTTTCATCACTAGCTTTTTTCATAACTTCAATTACATTTTCTAGTGTCATACTAGCTGAATTATGAATTTCTGAACCTTCTTTGCAAAAAGTTAAATGTTCCTTTGATACTAAAGAACCTGCATATATAACTACATCTGCCTTCGTTATAATATCTCTTCCTCTTACTGTTATTAAATCTGCACTTCCTGGACCTGCTCCTACAAAATAAACCATACTTTCACCTATTCCTTACTTGCAAGTATTAATGACATATAATCTCTCTCTTGCAATATTTTTTCTTTATCTTTTAATATATTTTGTCCATCTCTTCCTGCTCTACTTACATAAATATAATCAAAGCCTTTTTCCTCTAAAACTTTTATAACTTTTTCTTCATGTTTATACATTTTCATTATAACTACATACTTTTCATCTTTTATATCTTCTACTCTTGATCCTGGAATAATTAATAAAGGTTCATCTCCTACAACTAATGTTCTATTTACAATACTAGCTGCTGCGCAAAAGGATGTTATTCCTGGCACAGTTTGTACATTAAATCCATGGTCCTCTATATAAGTTAATAAATGAATATAAGTACTATAAACATACGGATCTCCAATAGTTAAAAAAGCTACATTTTTACCTTCTTGTAATTTTGATTCTATTAATCTATATATTTCCCCAACTTTTTCTAATCTATTATTTCCTCTCATAGGAAAGTGTTTCGTAATTACTTCTGTTCCTTCTTTTATATATTCTTTTGCTGTTTCTAATGCTATGCTTACTCCACCATCTTCTGCTGCTGGTGCTACAACTACATCACAATTTTCTATTATTCTTACTGCCTTTACTGTTAAAAGTTCTGAATCTCCAGGACCTACCCCTATTCCGTATAAAGTTGACATTATTTTATCTCTCCCTTTCTGCACTCAATTATAAAAATTGGATTATTTGCTATCATCATATAAGTTCCTTCTCTATTATTACTAATATTTACTAAGGATATATCAACTTTATAATCAAGATTTTTAATGAACTCTATTCCTTTATATGCATTGTTTAAAGTTATAAAATTCATTACTAATGTACCTTTTGCTTTTAATAATTTATTACTAAGGTCTATTAGTTCTTCTAAATCTCCACCACTACCACCAATAAATATTGAATCAAATTTTGCTGTATTATTATTTTCTATTAGTAAATTTTCTAGATACTCTTTTGCCTCTCCCCTAGATATTTTTACATTTTCACATTTAAATTTTTCTATATTTTTACTTGTTATATTAAATGCTTCCTCTTCTTTTTCAACTGCATATACCATACCTTTTTTTGCTATTTTTGCACATTGTATAGTAATGCTTCCAGTTCCACTACCAATATCTAAAACATTAGAATTTTCTTCTAAATTTAATTTTGAGATAGTAAGAAGTCTAACATCCTTTTTGGTCATAGGACACTTTCCTCTTATAAATTCTTTATCATCTATAAATATCATCTGTTCAACCCTTTCTATTACTAAATATTTTCTATACATTTACTTAAGTATTTTCTATACTTTATAAAAAATAATTTTTCTTTCTCCTATCTTTTTTATTTAGCATAATTTATAATTTTTCTATTATTAAAATACTTAAATCACTATGTTTTTTCCCTATAAACTCCTTTGGACATCCTATTGTTATAACTTCATCCTCATAAGATAAATTTTCTCCAACAATAACTTTACAATTTATTGAGTCTCTTACTATTTCACTACATAATTTTGATGGATTATTTTTCTTATCTGTTAACCAAATTGATATTTCATGAGATTTAACATTTTCTATAAAATAATCTTCTCGTCCATGAAGACTTCCTAAAAAAGCATTATTCCAAGACATATTAAGCTTAGCTGTTAAATACTGAAATGAACTTATTCCCGGTATTACTTTTATGTCTCCAAAATAATGCTTTTTTAAATAATTAGTTATTCCATAAAAAGTTGGATCTCCTGATGCAACTATTGCAACATCACTCTCTTTATATTCATTTAAAATATCAATTATTTTTTCCAATGAATTTATTATTTTTTTTTCTCCATCTATATAATCTATTGACTCTATAGCCCTAGAGAATCCTAAGATATAATTACATTTTTTCAATATACTTACTGCCTTTGGCAATATGTAGTCCTTATTACCAGGACCTATTCCTACTATATATAACATTTCTCTACTCCTTATATGAGCTCCACAAAGTTTTACAATCTGAAGAACCATAATACATTACCACATTAGCCTTAATTTCCCCATAGGTATATAACTCTAATCTTTTTTGAATTTTCTTACCTATATTCTCATACAGTTTTTCATATCCATCTCCTAAAAGCTTAACTGCACCCTCACTAGTTTTTTCCTTTAAAACTTTATTTACTAATTCTAATGGATAATTAAGTAATGATAGTTCTAAAGCTAAAACCTCTAATCTTAAATCTGCTACTCTACTATGAGTATTAAAACATCCATATGCAATTTTACTCATTTTTCCTATGTGTCCAACTAGAGTAATAGACTCAACTTTTGCTAGCACACAACACTCTAATGCAAATCCTACATAGTTTGAAATAATAACCATATTATCTTTATTAAGTCCTAATTTTTCAGAATATCTTTCACCCATATTTCCAAAAGTTAATACTAAATGTTTACTATTTAAAACTCTCTGATTAATTTCTATTTTAATAGATGCTTTAAGGGCATCTTCTGACATTGGATATACTATTCCACTAGTTCCAAGTATTGATATTCCATCAATGATTCCAAGCCTTGGATTAAATGTTTTTTTAGCTACTTCTTGTCCCTTAGGTGCAAAAATAGTTATTTTAACCCCTTCTTCATTTTGTAATATTGAAGTAACTTCTCTTTCAATCATTTGCCTTGGAACTGGATTTATTGCCGCTTCACCTTTGCTAATAAATAATCCATCCAAAGTAACTTTTCCTATTCCTTCTCCACCTTCAAGAATAAATCCACTCTCAATTTTCTCAGCCCTAGCCCATATTTCCATACCTGTAGTTGCATCTATATCATCTCCGCCATCTTTAATGACACAACACTCAACATAATTTTCCCCTCTTACTATAGATGTTATATTAAGTTCAATATCTATTCCTTTAGGTGTATCTATAGTAATTTTCCTTATTTCCTTATTATTAAATAACATTGAAGTAGCAGCTTTTGCAGCTGCTGTTGCAGATGAACCTGTAGTATATCCACATCTTAATCTCTTCCCACCAGTTTCTACATATAAATCAATAATAATCATCTCCCCATTTTCCTCCGGGGTTAATCCAATATATGGATTAACCCCGTCGGCACTTACTTATCTTTTTGTTATCATATAAATAAGTGAATTTACAATTGCTGCCGCTACTCCGCTTCCACCTTTTCTACCTCTAACAGTTATATATGGTATTTTTAATTCGTCCATATTTTCTTTACTTTCACTAGCTCCTACAAATCCTACAGGTACCGCTATTATTAATTTAGGATTTGCTTTACCTTCTTTTATTAATTCTTTTAACCTAAATAGAGCTGTTGGTGCATTTCCAAAAACAAATATATCAACATTATCATTGCAAGCTTTTTCTACGGCTGCCATTGACCTTGTTATCTCTCTTTCTTTAGCTTCCTTATGAACTTCTTCTAAATTTACATAACAAATCACTTTACCATTAACTTGGCTTAAACCTCTTTTATTAATTCCTGAAAGAGCCATGTTTGTATCTGTATAAATAACTGCTTCATTTTTTAAAACTTCTTTAGCTACTTTTATAGCATCTGGACTTATTTCAATTAGATCTTTATATTCGAAATCGGCAGTTGTATGTATAACTCTTTTAACAACTAATAGCTCCTCATCTGTAAAATGATGATTACCCATTTCTTCTTCAATTATTTCAAAACTTCTTTTTTCTATATCCATAGGTTGTTTAATATAATTCATAAAAACCAACTCCCTTTATTATCCTTTAAAGTTATTATTAAATCATTATAGTTTTTTTAATACTCCCCACTTTTCTAACTTTATCCACTCATTATTATTACTAATACTAATGACATTTTCAAATTTTATATAAGTACTGCTACTATCCTAGGCTTTATCGTATTCTACTAAAACTTTTAAAAAATCTAAATTCCCAAGAAAATGCACATGTGGATATCCAGCTAATGTATTTTTCTTTTTATACCCGCAGGTCCAAATTAATGATTCTCCACTCCAAGATTCTTTTTCAACAGTATAAACTGTATCTTCAGCTAATTTAACATCTGACTTATGAAATTCATGACAATTTACTTTAATTTGCTTTTTACTTTCTTCATCTTTCATTACTAACTTTGAATATCCAAATCTCATTAACTTATTTGTCATTTCACTATATCCGCTAAAAAATCCAACCATCTCTTTTCCACTTATCTTTTCAGTAAGATACATTAATCCTCCACACTCGGCATAACATTTAAGTCCATTATCTAATGCTAATTTTATACTTTCCTTCATAGATATATTTTCTTCTAGCTTTTCTTTAAATACCTCTGGGTATCCCCCTCCTAAGTATAAAAAATCTATATCTTTTGGAAGAGCTGTGTCATGTAATGGACTAAAATATATAACTTCTCCAATTTCCTCTAATAATTCTAAATTCTCTTTATAATAAAATCTAAAAGCTTCATCATATGCTACCGCTGTTTTAATACCCTTGTTTTTCAAATGAAATTTATCTTCATACTTTGGTATTTCTTTTAAATTATCTATTATTAAATCTAAATCCACGTGTTCTTCTATCAGATTTGCACATATTTCTATTTTCTCTATAAGATTATCTACTTCAATACTTTGAATAAGTCCTAAATGCCTACTTTCTAGTTTTATTCTTTCTTCTTTTGGTATATACCCCAAAACTTTAACATTACAGTTTAATTCTATCGCTGCTTTCAAAAGCTCATAATACTTTTCTCCAACTGAATTTATTACTACTCCAACTATATTAGCATCTCTAAAATCTTTTAAACCATTAATTTCGGCACATAAAGTAACAACTTGAGCCTTTGGTGTAATAACTAATACAATAGGTGTATTATCTAAAACCTTTGACACTTCATATGTTGATCCCTCTTCGGTAATGCCGATGCCATCATATAATCCCATTACCCCTTCTATAACTCCAATCTCTCCAGTTCCCCTTGAGAATGCTGCTCTTACGCCCTCTTCTCCCATAAGATGTAAATCTAAATTTCTAGATGCCTTACCTATTATTTCTCCATGAAATCCAGCATCTATATAGTCTGGACCAACTTTATAACCTTGTATATCGTAGCCTCTATTTTTTAACGCTTTCATTAAACCTAATGTAAAAGTAGTTTTTCCTCCACCACTACAATTAGATGATATTATTAAACTCTTCATATGATTTTCTCCTATTTAATGTATTTTTTTATTTTCTCCTATATCATTTATACTGCCTTCCATAACATCTTTAATACGTTGTATATATAACTCATTAAAATTATCTATTTCACCTAATCCCTTAAGATGTACTTTAACATTTATTCCATTAGCTTTAAGCATTGAATTCCATGAATCTTCCTCTTCTGAAGCCATATCATTTTTAGCATGATCTCCTGCAACAACCATAAGCGGAACTAATGTAACCTCTTTTATATTATTTTTCTTCAATCTCTTAAGTACACTATTAAAATTTGGATATCCCTCAACAGTTCCAACAAATACATTATTATATCCTTCATCCTCTAATACAACTTGCAAGCATCCATATGCAGAATTAGATGGATTTGCCGTTCCATGACCAAATAATATTACATTTTCATTTTTATCTAATAATCCATTTATACTTTTAATAAATAAAGTATAATCTTGAGGAAGGTCCTCAATGCCTTGATAATATAATATTGGTCTACCAACATTTATACTATTAAACTTATCACCATATTTGTTCACCACATTCTTTATATAAGTAAACTCAGATCCTGCAATCATATGAAGTGGTTGTACTATAACATCTTTTATGCCAAGTTCTATTAGCTTATCTAATGATTCAGCTGGATTATCGACATAAATATTATGCTTTTCCTTCAATTTTTTAATTACTTTATGTGATGTAAATGCACGTTTAATTTCATATTCTTTAAACTCATCTTGTATTTTATTTTCTATTCTCTCAATGGAATTTGTTAATGCATCTAAATAACTTGTACCAAAACTTATTACTAATATAGCTTTATCCACAATATCACTCCTAATTTTTTTTAAGAATACTTAAATAATAAATTCTCTAGAAAAATATTTCTTATTAACTATTTCATACCTTATCTTTGAATAGAATCACTTCAAAGCAATTATCAAATTTGAGTCCTTTAATTTTCTAAACATAAAAATGCCCCTACCATAATTTCGGTAAGGGCTCAAAAATTTGCATGACAAAAACAAGAAATATGTTGAAATTTAAATTCCAAACAATATTCTCTTCCTATTGTCCTTCCCTCCGAAGGATAGTTTAAAATTATTAGGCAGGTCTCCTGACTTAGGCATCATCCTTCTCTCTTCCTTCCCAACCTTTTGATTAGTGGATATTTCAGAGAGTTGTCTTCCCTTACAGTAGCGGGGGCTGTAATGGCTTTTAACCATTTTCCCTTTTAATTTTTAAATAAAAACCTAAAATTTAATATATTCTATTCTTTTAATCATATATTAATAATTTATTCCATTCAAGTTATTTTTATTACATTTTAGAAAAATATACTTTTTATTCAACTATTACTTCCTTTATATTAGCCTCTTCTTCTATATCTTTACTTAAATTTTTACTTGTAAGATCATTAATAAGGCTAACAAGATCTATTCCTGTTAGGGAATTTATCACTTCTGGTAACTCTGAAATTATATTTGTTACATTTCTAGTTACTCTTGAAGCACCACCTTCTCCACCATTATCTATAATAATCATTTTTTCAGTTCTTGATAAAGGCTCTGCAATATTCTTAGCTATTTCTGGTAATTTTTCTGCTAACATTTGAACAATGGCAGCTTCACCATATTGTTTAAATGCTTCTGCTTTTTCCTTCATAGCTTCTGCTTCTGCCTTCATTGCATCTGCTGTAGCCTGTCCTTTAAGTCTTATTGCATCTGCTTCCGCTGCTCCCTTAATTTTGATCGACTCTGCCTCTGCCTCTGCTTGTCTAATTAATTTAAATCTTTGTGCTTCTGCCCCTTGTTCTTCTCTATATTTATCAGCTTCTGCAACTTTTCTAATAGTTGATTCAAGCTCCATCTCTTTCTTAACAGCTTGTTGCTTAGCAATTTCAGTTTGTCTTTGTTCTTCAAATAATTGAGCATCTTTTAATGTTTCAATAACTTGCTTTTGAACAATATTTTTTTCTACTTCATAAGCAAAATCTGCCTTTGCTTGAGCTTTCTTTTCTTCTTCTTTATATGCTTGAATTTTTAACTCTTTATCTTTTCTTGCTTTTGAAATTTCTGTTTCTGCTTTTATTTCTGCTTCCGTTCCAAGTCTTTTAGCTTCAGAAGTTCTTTGCATTTGTTCTCTTGCTGCTTCTGCTTCTGCTATTGCTGCATTTTTCTTAACTTCTGCTATTTGTTTTGCACCAAGAGCTACTAAATATCCCTTAGTATCATCAATATCTCTTATAGTAAATGCCTTAATTTCAAGACCCATTCTTTCAAGGTCTTCTTTTGCAACACTTTCTACTCCATTTGCAAACATTTCTCTATCTCTATAAATTTCTTCAATGCTCATTTTAGAGACTATTTCTCTTAGCTTACCTTCTAATACATCTTGAACTGTACTTTTAATAATTTCTATTGTTTCTCTTTCTTTGCCGGTATTAAATTGTTCCATTGCAAGTAAAACATATTCTGGACTAGACTTAACTTTGAAAATAGCCACACCATCTGTATCTATTGGTACTCCATTACTATCTAAAGATTCATGAGTTTTAACTTCAACTTTCATGTTTTCTAAAGATATTCTATCTGCTTGTTCAAAAAATGGTACAACAACTCCACCTCGCCCACTAATTACCCTTCTTTTAAGACCTGTAACAACTATAGCTTTATCTTGCGGTGCTTTTTTCCACGTTATAAGAATTAAAAATATTAGTAAAACTACTGGTATTACATAAGTTAGACTCTTTATTATTATTTCTTCCATTTTAAATTTTCCCCCTCATTTAATAATACTCTTATCTAATTATATTATTTATTCCAATATTTATTAATGATTTTCCAAATTTTAAATGGTTCACAGTTTCTAAAATAAATAGAAAAAAGCTATACCTATTAGATATAGCTTCTTATAAACTTATTTATTATATTTTTTATATAAACATCATCTTTTTCCTGAATCAAATACCTCTCCTGCAGCTTTTGGTGCTTGAGATGATTTTGAAAATATTATTAATGCTATTAATGTTATTACATAAGGAAATATCTTAAGTGCAACTGGTGGAATTGTTCCAAGGGATGGAATAACTTGAGATATATTCGCAACTGTAGTTGCAAATCCAAAGAACATTGTAGCTGCTAATATCCCAAGTGGCTTCCATTGTCCAAATATTAATGCTGCAAGTGCTAAGAAACCAAGTCCCGCAACACTCCCATTAAATTCTCCACTATATGTTACTATAATTATAGCTCCTCCAAGTGCAGCAAATCCTCCAGAAATCATAACTCCGAAATATCTCATTTTATAAACATTTATTCCTGCTGAGTCTGCTGCTTGTGGATTTTCACCACAAGCTCTAAGTCTTAACCCAAATCTTGTTTTATAAAGAATAAAAACACTAATTAAAAGAATTCCAAGTACTAACCATGTGCTTGCATAAACATTTGTAAAGAATAAATCTCCTATTACAGGTATCTTTGATAATATAGGAACGTCATTTTTTGCAAATCCCTTAATTATTCTTATATTACCACTACCAGTAATATTTCTTGCTAAAAATACTGTTAACGCTCCAGCTATCATATTTATAGCCGTACCACTTATAATTTGATTTGCTTTTAAATTAATACTCGCAAATGCATGTAATAATGAGAATAATACCCCAACTATCATCGCTACAACTAATCCTATCCAAATAGCTAAATTACCATAATCTGCTGATGGCAATTTTTCTTGTATCTTAAATATAGTAAAGGCTCCAGCAAAGCCTCCTACTATCATTAGCCCCTCAAGCCCTACATTTACTATCCCACTTCTTTCACAATAAAGTGCTCCTAGAGCTACTATTAATAAAGGAATTGTATATCCTATTGCAGATGGAAATATAAGTTGCATATTTTCCCACATATTAAAATTCCCCCTTATCTTTTATAGCTATTTTATCTTTATTTTTATCTTTTCTATTTTTCTTATAATTCTTTATAAGTTTATCCATAATTACACTTGTTGCTGCAAAGTAAATTATAACAGCCATTATTGTATCTGCTATTTCTGGTGGAATTTCCGTCATTACACTCATAAATCCCTTTCCTGCATATAAAATACCAAAGAATAAAGCTGCAAAGAACACTCCAATTGGTCCATTTGATCCAAGTAGTGAAACTGCAATTCCATCAAATCCTTGTGTTGGCATAACACCAATTTGCATTGTATTTGCATTACCTACATATTGAACAACTCCTGCAAGTCCTGCAAGTCCACCAGAAATCATCATTGAAATTACTATATTTCTTTGAACTGGCATTCCTGCATACTCAGCAGCATGTCTATTAAATCCAACTGCCTTTAACTCATATCCAAGAACTGTTTTTTCCAATATAAATAAAATAACTATTACTGCTAATACTGCTATTATAATTCCAAGATTTATAAATGAATCATTAAACATAGATGTTAACCAAGGTGTCCTAAGGGTAGCTCCATCTGAAAGTGCTCTTGATTCAGTTTCTATATTTGCTCCTTTAAGATATTCTTTTATTGTATAATAAACTATCCAATAAGATATCCAGTTCATCATTATTGTAGCTACAACTTCATTAACATTAAATTTAGCTTTCAATACTCCTGGAATTCCAGCACATAATGCACCACCTAAAAATCCTGCTAAAATCATAGCTAATAAAAGTACAGGTCTTGGTAAATTAACATATAATCCAACAATTGTTGCGCAAAGTGCTCCAAATAACATCTGACCAGATGCACCAATATTAAACAATCCAGTTCTAAAAGCAAATGCAACCGAAAGACCTGTTAAAATAATGGGAGTTGCTAGTGCTATAGAATTTCCTATTCTCTCTATACTACTAGTTCCCCCTTGAATTAAATAACTATATCCTTCAATAGGATTATCTCCCATAACAAACATTAATAATCCACCAAAAATTAATCCAAGTAAAACTGCCAGAACAGATTTCAAACCATTATTTTTCATCAGTTTCTCCTCCCTTCCTTACACCAGCCATCATTAGACCTATTTCATTTTCATTTGTTTTCTTAGCATCAACAATTCCTATAAGTTCTCCATTATTTATTACTGCTATTTTATCCGATACATTTAATATTTCATCAAGCTCTAAAGATACAAGTAATACTGCCTTACCTTTATCTCGTTGCTCAATTAATCTTTTATGAATATACTCAATAGAACCTACATCCAAACCTCTTGTTGGTTGAACTGCAATTAATAATTCTGGATTCAAAATAACTTCTCTTCCTATAATTGCCTTTTGTTGATTTCCACCTGATAAAGTTCTCGCTATCGAATTCCCACCTTCTCCAGATCTTACATCAAAAGTTTCTATAATTCTATCTGAATGTTCCTTTATAGATTTTTTATTTAAAAGTCCCTTACTTGAGTAAGGTTTTTTATTATAAACTTCTAAAACCATATTTTCCTCTATAGTATAATCTAAAACTAAACCTCTTTTATGGCGATCTTCTGGAATATGTGAGATACCTTTATTTATTCTTGATCTAACAGATATTGTAGTAATCTCTTCACCTTTATAATTTACTTTTCCTGATTCAATTTTTCTTATTCCTGTGATGGCTTCTACTAATTCAGTTTGCCCATTTCCTTCTACACCAGCAATCCCCATAATTTCACCTTCACGCAATTCTAATGAAAAATCCTTCAATCCAAGAACCTTTTTATTATTCATTACATTAAGGTTTTCAATTTCCATTACAACTTTTCCTGGTTCGCAATCTTTCTTTGAAACTATAAATGATACATCACGTCCAACCATCATTTTAGCCATTTCAGCCTCACTTGTTTCTGATACATTAACAGTTCCAATATATTTACCTCTACGAATAGCTGTACATCTATCTGCTACTGATTTTATTTCTTTTAATTTATGTGTAATTATAATAATTGATTTTCCCTCTTTAACAAGGTCCTTCATTATCTTCATTAATTCTTTTATTTCACTAGGAGTTAATACTGCAGTTGGTTCATCAAAAATTAAAACTTCTGCATCTCTATATAACATTTTAAGAATTTCAACACGTTGTTGCATTCCAACAGAAATATCCTCTATTTTTGCATATGGATCAACATTTAACCCATATCGCTTGGACAATTCCTCTATTTTTTTTGCTGCTTTTTCTATATCAATTGAAAGTCCAAACCATTTTTTCGGTTCAAGTCCCAGTATAATATTCTCGGTTACAGTAAAATTACTAACTAATTTGAAATGTTGATGAACCATTCCTATTCCAAGGTCATTGGCAACATTCGGATTAGATATAGCTACCTCTTTACCTCTTATTTTTATTTTGCCACTTTCTGGTTTGTACATTCCAAAAAGAACACCCATTAAAGTTGACTTACCTGCACCATTTTCTCCAAGTAATGCATGAATCTCTCCCTTTTTTAACTGAAGAGTAATATCATCATTTGCTACTATTCCAGGAAATTCTTTACGTATATTAAGCATCTCTACTATATATTCCAAACTTAATTCCTCCTTAACTATATTGTGTATTTTATAGCTAAACTCATCAGAGTTACTAACCTTTATAATATTAATTCTAGACTTTCAAATATATTTAATTTTTATATTTTTATGTACTTATTCTAATAATTCACTAATATTTCTTAAAAAAATATGGAAGAACTATCTTATGACAGTCTTCCTAATTAGGGGCTGTCTCACAAAGAAATTCAACCACAATATTAGTTACTTCATTTTTATTAAATAACACTATATTGTATTTATGTCTTTTAGTGCGACAGCCCCTTTAAGTATTAAATTACTAGTTATTTAATTAAATTACCTTGTTCTGCTGATACTTCAATTTCTCCAGCTTTAATTTTAGTTATTACATCCTTAACTGCTTTCATTGTTTCATCTGAAAGATTTGGATTTTCTTCTGGAATTCCAACACCATCATTTTTTACATCATATATTAAAGTATCTCCACCTGGGAACTCACCATTTAATTGTTTTTCTATCATGTCGTAAGCAGCTCTATCTAAGCTCTTCATTGCTGAAGTTAGCACAGCTGACTTTCCACTTTCTGTCATACCATGAGTATATTGATCAACGTCTACTCCGATAACCCAAGCTGTTTCACCCTTATCAACTCTTGCTTTAGCTTCGTTTATAACACCAACACCAACTCCACCTGCTGAAGCAAATATAGCTTTAACTCCACTATCATACATAGTTGCAGCTATTTGTTGTCCTGCTGCTACATCTGTGAATGTCCCTTGATATACTACATTTTCTTTAGCTAATTCCATTTTAGTTCCTAAATTCTCATTAGCATAAGCAACACCTTGTTGAAATCCCCAGTTAAACTTTTGTACTGGCGAACTTTCTATACCACCGATAAATCCAAGTTTACCTTCTTTTAGTTCAAGTGAAGTTGCAATTCCTGCAATAAATCCTGATTGTTGTTCAGCAAAATATATTGCAACTGTATTTTCCCCAACTGTTGCTTCTATAGTATCTTGTGTTTCTCTTGGTGCTCCATCTACTAAAATAAATTTAGCATCTTTATATTTATCTTGCGCTTCGTAGATAGCTGTTTCAAATTTAAATCCTGGTGTAACTATTGTTTTAAACCCTGCATCGTATAAATCTTTAATTTTAACCATGTAGTCTGCATGAACTTCACCATCTGGTTTTGCATATTTACTTTGTAAACTTAATTCTTTTGCTGCTCTTTCTACGCCTGTCCAAGTTCCTTCATTAAAAGATTTATCATCTATAGTTCCTGAATCAGTAACCATACCTACCTTCATATCACTTTTAGCTTCAGTACTTGTCGCTTTATCGCTAGCACATCCCCCTAAAACCGTTATCATCATTGCTGATAATACTAACCCAATTAATTTTTTCTTCATTATTATTTCCCCCTATTAATATATTTTTTCTAAATATTAACACTTTCGAACTTTAATCGTATTATATTCTATATAATTCGGAATTTCAACATTTTTAACAAATTTTTACTCAGTTTTTTTAATATTCTCTTATTTATTCTCTTTTTTAATATTATTTAATCACTTGTAAACATTTGTATTTATAAATATATAAACTCCACTTATATAATTACGAACATAACAATTTCAATTCTATGGTTTCAACAATATAACTCGGTCCTTCAAAGTACTATTT
>X276_Barnacle_Goose__coassemble_348_pt1 | contig 17550 bp, 19 predicted proteins | sample X276_Barnacle_Goose__metabat2_low_PE_010 | metagenome-assembled genome bin X276_Barnacle_Goose
ATACAAAGCTTCTACATAATCCCGGTGCAATATTTTGCATTATCATTGCCGCTTCTATTAAAATAGTTCCTGAACCACAAAATGGATCTATAAGTGTAAAACTTTCTTTCCATCTTGATATTAAGACCATAGCTGCTGCTAATGTTTCTTTTAAAGGTGCCGCCCCTGCAAGTTCTCTATATCCTCTTTTATGAAGCCCAGGCCCTGAAGTATCTACTGTTAAAGTAACTACATCTTTAAGTATTGCCACTTCTATTTTATAGACTGGACCAGTCTCTTCGAAACGATTTATTCCATAAGATTCTGTCATACTATCAACTATAGCTTTTTTAACAATTGATTGACAATCTGGTACGCTATATAAAGTAGATTTAATTGATTTCCCAACAACATGCATTACTCCATCTTTTGGTATCAAACTAGCCCAATTAACTTTTTTAGTTCCTTGGAATAACTCTTCAAAAGATCTCGCTTCAAATTGAGCCATCTTTATTAAAATTCTATCAGCAGTTCTTACATGAATATTTGCAATTGCAATATCCATTTCATCTCCTGTAAAATAAACCTTACCATTTTCTGTTTTTAAATCCTCATATCCTAAAGCTTTAAGCTCCTTAGCCGTTATACCTTCTAATCCAAATGTAGTTGTTGCAATTAAATTATATTCCATTTTTTACTCCTTTTAACTTGATTATAAGTACAATCAAGTAACTTTTTATCAACATTTTAGTTGTTTTATCTATTGTTTTGTTAAGTATTATAACTATACTCAAGTAATATCTTATTTTCATTACTAATATCTATTTTATCAAAAGGATATTTATCTATTCAAATTCACTATAAATACTTACTATAAATATTTATAGTAATAATTCCTAATCATATTAATATATAATAAATATTACTCATTACCCTCATAAATTTTAACTGAATCTACGCCATCTATTTCTTCTATTTCCACACCTATAATTTCATTTTTTGATGTAGGTATATTTTTCCCTACATAATCTGCTCTTATAGGTAACTCTTTATGCCCTCTATCAATAAGCACTGCAAGTTGTATTGACTGCGGTCTTCCTGAATCAATAATAGCATCTATAGCAGCCCTTACAGTTCTACATGTAAATAATACATCATCAACTAAAATTACTTTTTTCCCTTTAACAGTAACTCCAATATCACTATTATTCACTCTTGGCATATCCTTTATCTGACTAATATCATCTCTATATAAAGTTATGTCCACATTCCCAACTGGTATTTTAACGCCCTCTATATTTTCAATATGAGCAGCTATTCTTTCTGCAAGTGGGTATCCACGTCTTTTAATTCCAACTAGAACTAATTCTTCAACACCCTTATTCTTTTCAATAATTTCATGTGAAATTCTTATTAAACTTCTCCTAACTGCTTTTTCATCTAAAAGATTTGCTTTTAAATTCATTACAATATCTCCTTTATTATTTTCTTAGAGTTCTTAATATATCTGCATAATAACTTGGTAATTCTGAATCAAATTCCATATACTCTTTAGTTGTTGGATGTATAAATCCTAATGTCTTAGCATGTAATACTTGACCTTCCAATTTATATCTTTGTTTTTTAAGTCCATACACAGTATCTCCAACTAAAGGATGACTTATTGATGCCATATGTACTCTTATTTGATGGGTTCTTCCAGTTTCCAATCTACATTTTACAAGAGATGTTCCATTATCATATTGTTCTAATACCTCATAATGCGTTACAGCTCTTTTACCGTCAGGAACTATAGCCATTTTTATTCTATCTCTCTTATGTCTTCCGATAGGTTTATCTATAGACCCTTCTGTTTTCATAAATCTTCCTTCTACTAAAGCATAATACTCTCTTTTTATACTATGTTCTTTAAACTGTTCTGAAAGGAAAGTATGTGATTCATCATTTTTAGCAACTACTATTATTCCTGTAGTATCTTTATCAATTCTATGTACAATTCCTGGTCTTATAACACCATTTATTCCAGATAAATTCTTACAGTGATATAATAATCCATTAACTAAAGTCCCAGTATAAACACCTGGTGCTGGATGAACAACCATCCCCTTAGGTTTATTTATCACAACTAAATCTTCATCTTCATAAACTATATCTAAATCTATGTTTTCAGGTACTACATCTAAAGCTATAAGTTCTGGCATGTTAACACTTACACTATCATTTACATCTAACTTATAACTTCCTTTTTGAATATTTCCATTAACAGTTACTTCACCATTATCTATAAGGTTCTTAAAAAAAGACCTAGATCTTCCCTCTATTACATTTGAAAGATATTTATCAAGTCTTTCATTCTTATGCTCTTCATTTATTATAAAATTTAATTCTTCCATAAGTTAATTCTCCAATTTCTATATTATAATTCTTAACACATTATAATATATTAATCAAAGTTACTCAATACAATAAACTTATAATATGTTAAAAAACAAAAAACCCGTAATATACGGATTTTTTTATGTATTATTTCTTTGCAAAAAAGCTTTTTATTTCATCCATATCATCAGAATAAACTTCTTCTATGTATTCTACCTCGCTATTTGAAAGTTCAATACCTTTTTCTTCAATTAATTCTAACTCTTCTATTGGTTTAGTCACACTATAATTTTTAGTTAATTCTCTTTCTAGCTCATCAAATGTTTGAGTTTGAGTATTCATAAAGTTTCTAAATTTAGCTCTAAATTTAATAAACTCTTGTTTAACTTTCTCATACTCATCATTAATTTGAATTACATCTTTATGAGATTTATCTAATATCTTTTGAGCTGATTCGTTTGCATTTTTCAATATCATCTCAGCTTCTTTTTGTGTATTTTCTCTTGCTTGCTCTGCAGCATTTTGTGCAAGTAAAAGTGTGTTTTGAATAGTATTTTCTATTTTTTCATAATGGGCTATTTGATCGTTAGCTCTTGATAAACTTTCTTTAAGTCTTGAATTTTCTTTATAAACTTCTTCATAATTTTCAACTACTTCATCAAGGAACTCATCTACTTCTTCTATACTATATCCCCTTAGAACCTTTTTAAATTCTTTATTGTTAATATCCATTGGAGTAAGTTTCATACTATCACCTCTATACATTATGTGTATTTTTTTATTATAACCCTTTGTTTACCACTCTTAGTTTCGCCTATAATATCTCCTATAATAAACTTACCAATTCCTCTAATAGTTATTCTCGTATCTTTTGATATTTCTTGACTTTTGTTTTTTATTTTACCATAGTCAACTAGAACTTTACTACTATCAATAAGTTCTATAGCTTTTCCCCTAGATACTCTTGCTAATTTACAAATAAAATTATCTATCCTAAGGGATGATACTATGACTATATCTTCCTCAAATTGAATTTTTGGAATATCATTATATTCTTCTATAATACTTATCTTAACAGGAGTTCTACCTATTTGTGTAAGATTATTATAAATATAGCTCCATATATCAGCCATTACTGGAACATATGCTTTATTACCCTCTATAACTATATCCCCAAGTTTCTCTCTCTCTATTCCTAAAGAAAGAATTGCTCCTAAATAATCCCTATGAGTTAGTTCGCTAAAATTAGAATTACTTTCTACCACTAACATAACTATAGGATATTCTACTTCGTATAAATTATTAAATGATATTACCCGTCTTTCACATTCTTCAAAAATACCATTAGTGTGTACACTAAATATATTGCTATTGAAATTTTCATAGAAAAATTTCCAAATATTCGGTGGCAAAAATGAATTTGTAAAAACAGTTATATCTCTTTCACTAGCTAGTCTTAATTTATCATATACCTTTAGAGCCTGAATGCTATCATCTTTTGAAAAAGCCTTAATTATATACTCACGACTTATCATTATAACACCTGCATTTCTATAAATTTCCTTACAATTCTTATAACTATTATCGCAAATATCGGTGAAAAATCCACCATATTCATACCAAATATATTTTGTTGTAATCTTCTAAATGGTTCCAAAATCGGAAAATTAAAAGACCTTATAATTATAGCTAGTGACCTTTCCTTAATTCTTGGTATATATGATAATATTACTTCGGTTAATATTGTTACCTCTAGTAAATTACTTAATAACTGTATAAATATAAGTACTACGTTTATACTAAGCACCCCCTACTTATTCCAGTTAAATAAAGCTTTTGAACTTAATTCATTCTTTAACTCATTTGTAACCTCAACATTAGATGGTGATAATAAATATACTCTCTGCTCAATTTCTTGTAATTGTGCTCCAAGTACATAACAAGCTCCACTAATAAAATCTACTAATCTTTGAGTTATCTTAGTTTCTAATCCTGTTGTATTAACTAATACTATTTTTCTACTTTTTATAGCTTCTGCAATTTCTCTTGCATCATCATAATTAGTTGGCTTTGTTATCATTACTTTAGCAGTTGCTGCTGAGTGTATATTAACCACTTTATTACCTTTTGTTGATTGAGCTGGTATTATTGCATCAACTGAATTTATATCCTCTTCTTCTGATGTTAATGCCTCCTCATCAAAATCATCTTCATACTCACCTAATCCTATAATATCTTTAAATTTACCAAACATATTTGCCATTTTTTCTTCCCCCTATGTGTTTCTTATTCCAAATATTCCTGTTCCAACTCTTATTAATGTTGATCCTTCATCAATAGCCGCCTTATAATCATTAGACATTCCCATTGATAATATTTCCATAGATATGTTTTTGTAATTTTCTTGTTTAAGTTTATCAAATATATTTTTTACTTTTTTAAAATAATATCTATTAATCTCATCATTCCCCTTTGGAATAATGGTCATTAATCCCTTTACCTTTACAAATTTACATTTCTCTATTTGATTTATAATATCTAATAAATCTTCTTCTAAGATACCACTTTTACTTTCTTCTCTTCCAATATTTATTTGAATTAATGTATTTGCAATCTTATCTGCTTTTGCAAATTCTTTTTCTATTTTTAAAAGAAGATTAGTACTTGAAAGTGAATGTATTAAATGGACCTTATTCACTAAATATTTTACTTTATTAGTTTGTAATAATCCTATAAAATGCCATCTAATATCTTCGGGTAAATTTTCTTCTTTAAATACTAATTCTTGAACTTTATTTTCAGCAAAGTCTCTAATTCCATAATCATATGCTTCTAATAAATCCTCTATTGGTTTTGTCTTAGATACTGCTACTAATGTTACATCTTTCGGTATTATATTTTGTATATTCTGTATATTTGATTTTATATCCAAAACAACACCTCCAAAAAAAATATTTACTATATTCTATATTCTTCAAAAGAAACAAATTCCCTTTATTTTTACAAAGTTTTTTTATTTATTTATAGCTTCATCCATAAATTTAGTATCAAATGACTGACTTGAGGCTGGTAATATAATCTCATCCTTCATTTCAATCTCAACTTTTAATTTACGAATTATTAATTTATTTATATAACTTCCTTCTTTATTTAAGTTTAACATTAACTGTTCCGGATCTCCTATAGCATAATAATAAAAAGGCCCAGGTTCTAATGTATCATCATCAAATTCTATAAAAGCCCAACCACAATCCATACCAGTGCTTGGTATTATTCTATGATTATTTATCGCAATAGCTTCTGCTCCTGCAAGCTTAATTTCATTTAATACCATAATTGCATCAGAATCATGGAATATTTTACTTAGAGTTTCATATCTTGTTTCATTTATCCTATCATTTGGTCCATCTGTTATCTTAATTACTACTCCAGGACCCTTTACTGCCGAAAGCCCACTTATCATTCCATAATCATTTAATTGTGATAACATATCACTAACTACCTTTTCATCTTGCTTATCATCATGTACATAACTATTTATCTTATTTTTCGTAGTATAATTCTCTTCCTTTAATATTTCTAATTCTTTAAACAATTTATTTCTTTCATCTATTGCTTCCTTATACTCTTTTGCGCTTAGTTGCTTACTTACAGGTAATGTGCTTAATTTTATATTTATTACTATTAGAAATCCAACTATTAATGATGCTATAAAAGCTACCACCTTACCACTTATATCTTTCAACTAATCACCTCTCTTACGTGATCTAGCCTTCTCTATTAATACTCTTCTAATCACTGCAAAGTTATTAAATATTCTTCCTCCAAAAACTATTACAGCTGCAATATATATTGGAATACCTAACTTATCTCCTAAGTATGCAAGTGCTGCTGCAAGTATTGCATTCCCAAAAAAACCTGATATAAATATATCTGCTTGAAAATTTTTAGATAAGGAAGCACGAACTGCACCAAACACTGAATCTAAACATGCTAAAATAGCAACAGACATATATGGTGAAAATGCCTCAGGTATACTTACATCTACTAATAATCCTAAAAGAATTCCCACTAATAGTCCTATAAATGCAATCATTCTTTTCTCCCCTCTATTCTTTTATAGGTTTTACAAAATCAGTTCTGAGTGATTGTGTAGTCTTATTTATCAATATTTCTTCACTAGTTTTTATATCATAATTATAATTTTGTAATTGTAAAAAATCAAGGGTACCCTGGAATTCTGCTCCTGCCTTTAATTTTACTTTATCACCTATAACTTTTATAACTATTTTATCTTTTGGATTTATTTGCCCAGCAGATCCTATTTTAATCAAATTACCTGATTTTACAATTCCTGTTTGTGGTGTTATTCTGTAATCATTTATTGAAATTGCTTCAGCTCTTGAATACCACATAAGATTTACAACATTAACCAATTCTATGTCGCTTAATTCTCTACTATTATCATTTGCATTACCTCCAAATATACTTGTTTTAGGAGTTAATGTTATTGTAATTCCTGGCCCTACTACATCCAAAATCCCTAGATGCATTCTAGCATTATCTAAACTTTTTTTAATTTCACCTTCTACATCCCCCTTTTCAGATGCAGCTTCCTCTAATGTTTTAAGTTCATTTAAAAGTGTTTCATTCGTTTGTACTAGTGCTTCTTTATCCTTTTTAAGTCCTTCTATTTCTGATATAATATCTGCATTTTGTATACTACTATTATTTTTATCATTCTTATTTAATAATTTAAATTGATATGATAACAGAAAGCCTAAAAATGCACAAACTATTGCAACAACTATTTGAGATCTAGATTTTCTCATTTTTCCCCCTTCCTAAGATTTAACTTTTATCAATGGTTGATTCTTAAACCTTATATCTATAGCTTCCTTTTCCATAGTATTTTGCTCCAAAATATTAAGTACTTTATTCATTTTTTCAACCAAGTCTTCATTACTTCCAAATAATATTTGTACCCCACTTATATATCCTTTTATATTGAATATATCTGATACATCTAAACTTTCAACTCTAAGTTCTGAAGCACTTGATTTAAGAATTGGATTGAAGTCATTTAAAACCTTTATTACCTTCTCATCATCAATTATCTTTTGACCAACTTCCTTACCATTATCTTTTACTCCAATTACACTAACTAAATTTCTACCTTCTATGGTTTCTAATCTTTCTACATAAAAACCATCATTAGTTATAGCCTTATATGTTTCATCTTCTCTTATATAATAAACTACCTTGCCTTCTTCAATTTTTACTTCTAAAGCAGAATTCCCATTTTTATTAACCTCAACATCTTTTATATAAGGATTTTCTAATATTTTTTCACTTATTTCTTTATAATTTATAGTGAATATATTTTTTCCTATATATTCATTTAGCATCCCCTCTAGTTCTTCTTCATTTACCGTTGTAACACCCGTAAATGATATTTCCTTAACATTAAAAATTGGTGCTTTATAAATAAAAAGTATAATTGCAATAATTGATATTACTGATGCTATAGATAATCTCTTAATTCTTTTTTTTCTTCTTTTTTTTCTTATAAATTCTTGTGCTTTATTCATAATTCTCCCATTTCTTCTAATGATATTACTTACTATTAATAATACCACTTTTTTTATTTTTTTTCATTACAAATTTATTAAATTTAAATATTTGACTAAAAAAAAGCATCTTTTTAGTATTTATCTAAAAAAATGCTTTTTTTACTTATATTATATAATTTTCTTTTCCCTCTACTTGCCGTGATATGTTTAAAAGTATTCCCATAGCCATCATATTAATTACAAGCGAACTTCCCCCATAACTAATAAATGGCATTGGTACACCAGTTACTGGCATTGATCCTGTTACAACTGCAATATTTATAATTGCCTGAACTGCAATTATGGATGTTATCCCTACTGCCAATAATGTCCCATAAGTATCCTTTGCTTTCATAGCAACCGTAATTCCTCTCCATATAAAAAATATAAACAGAGAAATTATAAATAAACATCCAATCAAGCCTATTTCTTCACCTATAATGGCAAATATAAAATCGTTATGAGGCTCTGGCATATATAATGTTTTCTGTCTTGATTGTCCAAGACCTAATCCATTTAATCCACCTGCCCCTAAAGCATAAAAAGATTGTATTAATTGATAACCATCACCCGATGGATCTTTCCACGGATTTGTAAAGTTCATTAATCTACGTAATCTATACGATTCTCCAAATATAAACCCTACTACCGCTACTCCAAGTACTGGTGCAATTTTATAAAATAAATCTTTAATATCTGCCCCACCAACAAAAATCATTATTATAGTAACAATCATTATTATAGTTGCTATACTTAAATTCTTTTGAGCTAGAACTAAACCTGAAAAAAGACAAGCTACTAATAAACAAGGTAATACTCCCTGTTTAAATTTCTTAATATCGTCTCCTCTCAAATCTATACTCATAGCCAAGAATAATACAACTACATACTTTGCAAGTTCTGAAGGTTGAAAGCTTAATGGTCCAAGTTGAATCCATCTTTTCGCCCCATTAACTGCTGTAAAGAAATGTACAGCTATTAATAATACTGGCGTTATCATTAATAAATAAGGCGTTATCTTTTTAAATTTATGATAATCAAAAGACATCATAAAAACCATACTTATAAATCCAGTTATACTCCATATTAATTGTTTCTTTAAATAGTACGAACTATCGCCTTCCCTAAACATTGCATAATAAGAGCTTGCGGAGTATACCATAACTACTCCAATTGCTAAAAGGATACAAACTGAGTAAAATACACCATAGTCAATTTCTCCCAATTTCCTTTTAACTTTTTTTTGTCTCATAAAAACTCCTCCAAATTAATTGTTTGTAGTTACCTTAAAGAGCTATAAATCCTATAAAACATAATAAAACTGTTATAACTGCAAACACTGTAACTATTTTAGTTTCACGCCATCCCTCTTGTTCAAAATGATGATGAATCGGAGCCATTTTAAATAATCTCTTCCCTCTTAACTTATATGATCCAACCTGTAATATTACAGAAATTGTTTCTATAACATATATACCACCAACAATAACAAGTATTAATGGTAATTCAAGAACTAATGCAATAGTTGCTACTGCTCCACCTAGTGCTAGGGAACCTGTATCACCCATAAATACTTTTGCTGGATAAGCATTATATCTTAAAAACCCAAGTAACCCTCCTGCTAAAGTAAATGAAAATACTGCTATAGATTCTTGTCTCATTCCTATGGCAACTACTCCAAAGAATGTAAGCACTAAAACAGTCACTGTTGCTGCAAGCCCATCTAACCCATCAGTTAGGTTCACAGCATTTGTTGTTCCTGCATAATAAACTATTACAAACGGTATGTATAGTATCCCAAGTGGCACTTCTTTATTAAAGAACGGAATTATTATAGTAGTTCCTAAATAAGAGTTTCCATACCAAGCTATAGCTCCTGAGAATATTAAAAGCAACATCATCTTTTGCCAAGATTTTAAGCCCTCATTATCTCTCTTGATTATTTTTAAAATATCATCTAAAAAACCAATTACTCCAAATGCTATAAATGCATATAAAGCTACCATCGCCTCATCGGAAGGTTTAAATCTCATAATAATCATTACAATTGTAGTCGATAAAATAAATATTACCCCTCCCATTGTAGGAGTTCCTGCTTTTTTTAAATGACTTTGTGGTCCTTCTTTTCTTATGTTTTGCCCAAACTTTAACCTTCTAAGTACTGGTATTGTAATAGGTCCAAGTATTAGTGCAAAAACAAATCCAAGTATTAATCCCATTCCTAAGTTTGATGTTATTATTTGTATTAATTTTTCCCCCATGATCTACTGCCTAAAATGGCAGTTCACCTCCTTCGTTATATTGAGATTTCTTTAATAGAATTTACAATGTCTTCAAACTTCATTCCTCTTGAAGCCTTAACCAGTAATATATCATTTTCTTTAACTAGTGTTTTTACATTGCTAATAAATTCTTCTTTTGTATCATAAATCTCAATGTCTTCACCATTAAATCCCTCTTTAAAGCTATTTTTATAGTCTCCTATTACAACTAACTTATCTACTTTATCAGATGCATACTCTCCTATTTCTTTATGTGCTCTAAAGGCTTCATGTCCTAGCTCATTCATAGTTCCAAGAATAGCTATTTTCCTGCCAGATTCATAAGTATTTAAAACATCTAATGATGATTTCATAGAATCTGGACTTGCATTATAACAATCATTAATAATTGTAAACTTATCTTTTTTTATAAGCTCTAATCTCATTGATGTTGCTTCTAAATTAGCTATTCCCTTCTCCATACTTTCGAAGGTTACTCCAAGTTTACTCGCTACACCTATAGCCAGCATTGCATTTAACACATTATGCTTACCAGCCATTGGCAAATTAAATTTATGGCTTTTACCATTTAAATTAGCCTCAAATTCAATTTCTTCTTCCTTTAATATAATATTAGTTGCATATACTTCATATTCATGATTATATCCTATTTTTGTAATTTTATAACATTCAGATTTAATATTTTTTAATTTACTATCTTCACCTGTTACAATAAGTTCATTATCTTTATTGAAAAAATCTACTATTTCCATTTTAGCTTTTAGTATATTTTCTCTTGTTTTAAGATTTTCTATATGAGAAAGACCTATATTAGTTATAACTCCAATATCAGGTAGCGCTGTTTCTGCAAGGACATGTATTTCACCAAGGTCACTCATCCCCATCTCTAACACAGCTACATCATAACTACTATCTAACTCTAAAATCATAAGTGGTAATCCTATTTGATTATTAAAATTCCCCTTAGTTTTAAAAACTTTATATTTATCACTTAATAAAGCTGCAATCAAATCTTTTGTAGAAGTTTTACCTGTTGATCCAGTTACACCTACAACCTTTATACCTAGCTTCTTTCTATAATAATTTGCAAGAGATAATAAGGCATCACAAGTATTATTAACTTTTATTATAGTGCCCTTTCCTTCTAATTCTTTAATATCAAATAGTACTTCATCAATAATTGCTATAGATGCACCTTTTTCAAATGCATCCTTTACATACTTATTACCATTAAAATTCTCACCATTAATTGCTAAGAATATATTATCTTTTTCTATTTTCCTTGTATCTATACAAAGTGAATTAAAGTTATTATTGCCACTTACTAAGATTTCACCTTTAATTGCTTCTACTATTTCTAAAAATGTTAGTTCCAAAAAATCACCTCAGATTATTTTCTTAAAATTTCGTCCACTACTTCTCTTTCATCAAAGTGTATTACACCTTCATTTGTTATTTGATAGTCCTCATGACCTTTTCCTGCCATAACAACTACATCACCTGGTTCTGCCATACTTAGGGCTAATTTTATAGCTTCAGCTCTATTTTCTATTGCTAAGTAATTAGTCTTTTTAATTCCTGAAATAATTTCTTTTATAATTTCCATAGGATCTTCATTTCTTGGGTTATCCGATGTTATGATTGCAAGATCCGCTATTTCACTTCCGACCCTACCGATTTCAGCACGTTTTACTCTATCTCTATCCCCACCACAGCCATAAACTGCAATAAGTCTATTAGTTGTAAATCCTCTTAATGTCTCTAATATATTTTTTAATCCATCTGGAGTATGTGCAAAATCTATTATTATTTCATAAGGAATGTCATATTTATAACCTAATCTTTCACATCTACCTGGTACTACAACATTTTTAAGTCCCTCTTTTATAAATTCCTCTTTAATTCCTAAAGAATTTAATGCTGCAATGGCACCAAGTGCATTATATACATTGTATTCTCCTGGAAGAGAAGATTTAAATTCAGTATTATTTACTATAAAGTTAATATCGCTTTGCTTAAGCTCTATATTACTTGCTTTAAAATCACTTTCATTATTAATAGAATACGTTAATATTTCTCTTCCCTCTATTTCTTTAACATCATTTAAAACTCTATATCCATAATTATCATCTATATTAATTACTGAAGTTTTACTTCTATCAAATAATTTAAATTTAGCATTATAATAATTATCAAAAGTCTTGTGGAAATCTAAATGATCTCTAGTTAAATTCGTAAATATACCAACTTCAAATTCACAACCATAAACTCTATCTAATTCTAATGAATGTGAAGATACTTCCATAACACAATATTCACAACCCTTATCTACCATATCACTAAATAACTTTTGAAGTTCTAATGATTCTGGAGTTGTTCTTTCTGATTTAACTTTTTCATCACCAATATAGTTTGCAATAGTTCCTACAAGGCCTACTTTAAATCCAGCCTTTTCAAGCATTGATTTTAATATATAAACTGTTGTAGTTTTCCCATTTGTACCTGTTACACCAATTAATTTTAAATTTTTGCTTGGATGCCCATAATAATTTGCTGACATAATAGCTAAAGCTTTTCTACCTTCTTTAACTTTTATAATAGTTATATTATCACCTTTTATATCCACATCATTTTCACATACTATTACCTTCGCTCCAAGATCTACAGCCTTTTGAGCATATTCATGTCCATCAGCCTCAAATCCTTTTAAACAAACAAACATATCTCCCTCAAGTATTTTTCTACTATCATATTGAAGATGATTTATCTCCGCCTCTAAAGATCCACCTTCTATCTCGTATTTAACTCCATTTAATAATTCTAATAGTTTCATCTCACCATCTCCTTTTATATTTTTACAATTTTTATTGTTTTCCTAATGGTAATTGTATAAAAATTTAGCATGTGATATCCCACATGCTAAATTAAATGGAACTTATTAATCACCGTACTCTGCATTAAGTGTTAATTTCACTTCTGTGCCACTACTTATAAGTTCACCTTTAGGTATGCTTTGTTTTATAACAACACCCTCACCTTCTACATTATAAGTAATGCCTAAACTCGATAAAATTTTCGCAACTGATTCTATAGAATATCCTCTTAAATCTGGCATTGCGATAGTTTTATTATAAGTCCCTCCAGTTCCTGTGTAAAGTACAATCTTTGAACCTTCTTTAACAGTATATCCTGGATTAGGTTTAACATCTGTTATTATATTCCCATTTCCTTCAATACTATACTCTAAATTAGTATCTTTTAGATTTTTTTTAGCTTCACCAACTTCCAACCCTCTAATTTCTGGAATTATTATCTCTTTTATAATTCCTTGCGTATCATCCTTTGGAAATTCTGTTTCCATATAATTAAATATATCAGTAAATAAAGTTTTACCTATTGGTGCTACAATTTGACCTGCATAATAAGCTCCACTACTTGGCTCATCTATTGATATAAACACAGTAATTTGAGGATCATCAGCTGGTGCCATTCCACCCATTGAGGAAATATATTTTCCAGCTCCATATGTTCCATTTTCAGGATTAACTTTTTGTGCTGTACCTGTTTTTGATCCTATATGATAACCTTCAACATACGATTTGCTAGACCCACCTTCTGTAACAGTTCGTTCTAAATAATCTCTAAGAATAGCTGCATTCTCTTCACTTATTAGATTTTCCTTTTTTACAGGAACGAAAGTTTCATCAATTATACGAACTCCATTCTCATCTAGATGAGATACTTCTTTCATTACATGAGGTTGTATTAATGTACCCCCATTAGCAATAGCATTAAAAGCCGCCATATATTGAGATGCATTTACAGTATTTGTTTGACCAAAAGCTATTGTTGCTAAATCTGATTCTGTTATACTTTCCGCCTTTTTTATAATACCTTTTGCTTCTCCTGGCAAGTCAATGCCACTTACTGTACCGAATCCCATTTTTTTAATCCACTCAGTAAGTTTATCTCCACCTATTCTAGCTCCAATTTCCATGAATCCAACATTACATGAATTTTGTAATATTTCAGGTAATGTTTGAGTTCCATGCCCTGAAGTCTTCCAACATTTAATTGTATGACCACCAACTACTTTACTACCTGTACAATTAAATGTATCAGTTTCTTTTACAAGACCTTCTTCCATATTTGCAATCATTGTTACAACCTTAAATATTGACCCTGGCTCAAAAGTATCATTTACTAGTCTATTTCTCCACATTTTTTGAAGTTTATCTCCATCAGTTGCCCCTGAAAATTCTTCAAAACCCTTTTGTGGCTCATTTGGATTAAAATCTGGTTTATTAGCCATAGCTAATATTTCACCTGTATTTGGATCCATTATCATCACTGATACTTGTGCCGCTTTATTATCTATATATCCTTGTTCAGCCGCTTTTTCTGCAAAAGCTTGCAAATTTTCATCTATAGTTAACGTAACATCTTTACCCTCTACTGGCGACGTAAACCTTGATATAGTATAAGGAAGCTCATTACTCATTCTATCCAATTCTGAAATTCTCATTCCAGGAATTCCAGATAAATAGTTGTTATATTGAAGTTCTACTCCTGTTAGCCCCTTACCATCACTATTAGTAGTCCCAAGAACATGAGCTAAAAAGTTATCATTAGGATAGTATCTTTTTGTATCTGGCGATACAATTACACCATGAATATCTAAATCTTTAACTTTATCTGCTCTTTCTTTATCTATTCTTCTAATTAGTGTATCTGCACCAGCATCTTTCCCGCTTGGTAATTTAGTTCTTAAGCTTTTTAAAACTTTCTCATTATCAAGTTCAAGCGCTTCTGCTATAAGAGGTGCTATTGCCTCATTAGTTGTATTTTCCTTTTTTAAATAAGATCTAATTGAATTTAAATCAAAGTCAACTCTATAAACATTTGCAGAAACAGCAAGTTCTACTCCGTTTCTATCTAGAACTCTACCTCTTCTTGCATCAATTTTAACCTCGCTTGTCCACTGTTCCTCAGCTCTTGCCAAATATTCGTCTCTTTTTACTAACATTATGTAGGACAACCTAATTATCAGCAAAGCAAAAACACAAGTTAAGCCTATAAGGGCTAATGACATTCTTTTTCTCATTACCGCCTTATCCCTATAATTTATTTTCTTCAATATAACTCCTCCATAAAATTGCTAAAAATGCATGTAGGATGCAACTATTTTTTTAGTGCATCCCGTATCTTTGAAAACAGATTTTCTTTTCCTTCTTTTTCCATTGCATCTTTTGTTAATTCTGGAAAGTAATTTTTGCTCATATCTATTGTTATAGCTTCACTACTGTTTGGATTAACCATCCCTATGCTTTCTGCTGTAGATTTTATATTATCTAATGATGAAAATTTGAAAAGTTCAACTTTTAAAGCACCATTTGCAGCTTCAATATTTTTAGCTTCAGTTTTTATATTTGTTAACTCTTGTTGTGTTTTATATACGTTACCTTCTCTCATAATTGTAGCAACACTAAGTACACATACCACTAGTGCTACTTGAATTACTTCCTTAGTTTTTTTATCTCTTAATTCTCTTAGTCTTTTTCTTTTTTCTTTTTCTAACCTCTCAATTTCCCTATTCTTTTTATTCTCATTAAAATCTTTATATTTTCTATTTGGATTTACGGCCGTATTCCCTCTTATATAATCATATTCTCTTTCCATGATTTTATTCACGTCCCCCACCTATTTTTTAATTTAATATTTATTATAGTCATTTTTCACATAATTTTATTGATTAAATTGTAATAGCTTGCGGTAAAATTTAAATACTATTATAGCTTCTTTTATACTTAATTAATATTAATTAAGTATAAAAGAAAATCCCAAACTATTTTAGTATTTTTATAATTTCTTAACTACCCTTAATTTAGCACTTCTACTTCTTGGATTTTCAGCCACTTCTTCTTCTGTTGGATCTATAGGTTTTCTAGTAACTAGTTTAACCTTAGCTGTATTTTTACAAATACATATTGGAAACTCCCTTGGACATGTACATGCTGTAGCAAGTTCCTTAAACTTTATCTTTACTATTCTATCTTCTAATGAATGGAATGTTATTATTGCCATTCTTCCGTCTTTATTAAGCCTCTTTACCCCATCCTCAATAGTTCTATTAAGTATTGATAGCTCACTATTAACTTCTATTCTTATAGCCTGGAATGTCCTTTTAGCAGGATGTGGTCCTTCTCTTCTTGCTTTTGCTGGTATTGCATTTTTTATAATCTCTACAAGCTCAAATGTTGTCTCTATAGGTCTTTCTTCTCTCCTTGCTAAAATAAACTTAGCAATTCTTCTAGCAAATTTTTCTTCACCATAATCTCTAATTATTCTAGTTAATTCATCTTCTGAATATTCATTAACAACTTCATAAGCAGATAAGGAATCTTCTCTATTCATTCTCATGTCAAGAGGAGCATCCTTCATATAACTAAATCCTCTTTCCCCCTGATCTAATTGATATGATGAAACTCCAAGATCCATTAAAATACCATCTACTTTTTCAATACCTAAATTTTCTAAAACACTGTCAATATTATAAAAATTACTATGTACCAAAGTTACATTGTTAAATTCTTTTAATCTTTCTCCAGCTGCTTTTAAAGCGTCCTTATCTTGATCTATTCCAATTAATCTTCCTTTTTCTGATAACTTAGCTGCAATATGTGATGAATGGCCCGCTCCTCCTAGTGTACAATCTACATAAATCCCATCAGGTTTTATATCTAATCCATCAATACATTCATTTAAAAGTACTGAAACATGTTTAAATTCCATAATTTTTCTCCTTATATTCCTAGTTCGCTCATTTTTTCTGCTATTGAATCAAAGTCTATATCTGAATCATTATATTTAATCCATTTTTCCTTGCTCCAAATTTCAACTCGACTTAATACTCCTATACTTACTATTTCCTTTTCTATGCCTGCATATTCCTTTAAATTTTGAGGAATTAAACCTCTCCCTTGCTTGTCCGTCTCAATTTCACATGCTCCCGAGAAAAAAAATCTTACAAAGGACCTAGCATCTTTATTGGTAATTGGCAATTTCTTTAACTTCTCTTCTAATATTTGCCATTCTTTAGTGGGGTATGCATATAAACATCCATCAAGCCCTTTAGTAATAACAAAATTACTTCCAAGACCATCTCTTAGTTTAACGGGTACTATCATTCTATTTTTTGTATCAAGAGCATGTTGATATTCCCCTATAAACATTTTCATCCCACCTTATGATTATTAACTTTTACTCCACTTCTCACCACACGTAACCACTTTATACTATAT
>X276_Barnacle_Goose__coassemble_350_pt1 | contig 17437 bp, 18 predicted proteins | sample X276_Barnacle_Goose__metabat2_low_PE_010 | metagenome-assembled genome bin X276_Barnacle_Goose
ACATAATTATCATAATATAATTAATATTGATTATTATATAAATTTATTTAATCCTGATATAGTACTTTTTGAATCTACAGAATATACACATAATAGCAACTATTTTTATATGACTGTTATGGATAGCACCATATATAATAAACCTTTAACTGATTATAAAAATCTATTAAAGACTCAGTTTACTTCCATAGCTAGCGATATTATAAGTGATAACAATGGTGCTGTTACAAATTTCTCTATCCCTATAACAAGCAATAAAGCTTTATATTCATATATTAAAGCTGGTGATAGAATTCTAGATGCTCGTACTATTACTGTGGATGAAAATCAATCTGTAGAGTTTTCGATAGCATCCTCTAATTTAGAAAACTTAACTGAACTTACGTTATACATTATTTCTAAAGATGAAACTGAGTATTCTGAAATTAGTATTAGCTTGTACTAATAATCTATATTAAATATAGATTTAATATTTTTATAAGCTTATACTATATTTTATAAATTATAATAGTTAAGTTATATATTACCTATAATTATATTAATAAAACTTTGTAATAAAGTTAATAAGGCTAGATATTCCTTTTTATAGGATTCTAGCCTTATTTTCATATTATCTTATTTAAAGTTTCATCTTAATAAATATTAATATCTTTCTTCTTCATATCTAGCTATAGCATATAAAAAATCCGATAATCTATTTACATATTTTTTAATTTCTTCTCTTAAACCTTCTTCTTTATCAATTGTAGTCATTCTTCTCTCAGCTGTTCTAACAACAGTTCTAGCTACATGTAATAATGCAGAAGTTTTATTTTTCCCTGGAGTAACAAATTCAGTGAACTTACCTGGTAATTCCATATATTTATCTATTAGAACTTCTAATTTTTGAATATCTTCATCAGTTATTCTCTCTTTTAACTTTGTAATTCCATTTGAATCACTAGCAAGTTCTGCTGATAATACATATAGCTTCTTTTGAGCTTCTTGCAGTACTTTTCTTTGTTCTTCATCTGTAATTTCAGCATAAGCTAATCCAATAAATGCATTTGCTTCATCAATAGCTCCATATGCTTCAACTCTTGCGCTATCTTTATAAACTCTACTACCTCCATATAAACCTGTAGTGCCTTTGTCACCAGTTTTAGTGTAAATCTTCATAATAAAAATCCTCCTATCTATATAATTTAATATTTAATTCAATTTGTTTAAATTGAATTTGTACTAATATCTTTTGCATATAATCTGTTTTTTACTCTTTTCTTAATTATTATTATTAAATTCAATTATATTTATTTATATTTTATAATTATCACAATATAAACATTTTCTCCAATTAAATAGACTATATCAAATAGAAAATAAATTCTATTTAATATAGCCTATTTATATCACCACTACTTTAAAAATTTTATTTTATATTCTTCCTCTTAACTCTCTAGTTCTTTCTTTTATTATATCTGAAACATTTGATTCTAAAATTTGAGTTAATGCTTCTTTTTCCATCTTATTATTAAATATGCTTGTTGCATAATCTATTCTTATAAACTGTCCTTCTATCGCTTTAGCATTTGGATTTTCTGCTAATAACTTCTTTCCTAATTCTTGCTTTTTTTCTTCACTTGGAGCATCTGCATATGCCTTATACTCATAGTAAAATTTCACGAAACTTCCTTTTCCTACACTATTTAACGCTTTCTTTAAATCCATTTTAAATTCTCCTCGTCTCTTATATACTTCTTTTTAAACTTAAGGCTCTGTTTTAAAACAATGTTGATATTATAATGAAAATTAGTGAAAGTATATTTAAACTTTAACTAATTTTTTATATAAAAAAATAAATACTAAATTCTCTAATAATTATAAAGTTTAATGTCCTTAAATACATATATAAGTATATACTAAACCTTCATTTATTAATAGCATACTATCCAATAAAGCTTATTTCTATCAATAATAATTTTATATCTCCACTTTATTTCATAGATTCTTTAATTACTGTTAGCCCCCTACCTGAGTAAATTTACCTAGTATAAACAGACTATATTATGGTATAATAATAGTTATTATATAACAGTTAAAAAAGGAGATTATTATGAATAACAAAGTATGTTTAATATATCAAAATGGAGAGTATAATGTGACTTTAAATGATTCAGTTATAAAAACTGATAAAGATTTTGATAATGCTGTTTATCAATTTAAACAAATAATTGCAAAAACTTCTTCAAATGCTGAAACAAAGAGTTGGGAATCAATCCACGAAAGTGTTTTAGCTTATAAAGAAAATGAGATAGAAATTAATGATGATTATAAAACTATTACATTTGGATCAATGAAATATTTTTATACTACTGGAAAAGTATTTTATATTGCAGATGGAGAAATGCTAGCTTTAAAAGGTGGATTTGACTTCTTCTACTTTATATTATCTGTTGTATCAAAAGGTGATGTTAATGTAGCTGTAAGCTTTATAGAACTATGTAAAGAAGTTATATCAAATAATGCAAATTATAGAATTACTGATTCTAGTATTTCTATTTTAAGCCCTAGCTTTAACTATGGTTCTGCTGAATATAACTTCAATAGCCATAAAATAAATAAGGGTGCATCTATTGTTGAAGGAACTTTCGAAGATTTCAAATCTTATATCTTAAGTTTACTAAAAAAATAGTTTAATAAAATCACTAAAAAACCAATGGGCTGTGGCATTAAAAGATATAACCACAATATATTGTTAGTTTATAAAAACAACTATCACTATATATTGTAATTAAATTTCTTTATGCTACAGCCCTTTTTATTATTAATTTATAAGATCTAATAATCTTAATATAGATTCAGCTACATTTCTTTCTTTCCCTTGATATGGATAAGAATGAATATGTATTGCTGGGTTAAAGTTAAGTTCTATTATTCCATAATTTGAGTTTTCATCTGTATAATCCTCAATCATCATATCAACGCCACAAATATTTGCTCCTAAAGCTTTTGCTGATTCTACAGCAATAGCAAAAAATCTTTTTGGTATTTTATCTGTATAGTCAATACTATCTCCACCAGTACTTACATTAGAATTTTCTCTTAAATATACGACCTCATTTTCGCTTGGAATATATTTAAAATCTAAGTTTTTTTGTTTCAAAAACAACTTAGCATTCTCATCTAATTCTATTTTTTCTAATGGTGTTTTATAGCCTTTTCCTCTAATGGCATTTTGATTTTTAATTCTAACTAATTCTTCTATAGTATCTCTTCCATTTCCTAAAACATTAGCTGGAACTCTATGAAGTATTCCAACAACTTCATCACCTATAACTAAAAATCTATATTCTTTACCTTTAATAAATTCTTCAATTAAAACTGTATTATCATGTCTAAAAGCTATTTCTAATGCATCTACTATATCTGACTCATTTGCTCCATCTTTAAAAATGCTTATACCATCACCAAAATTAGTTGACTTTGGTTTAATTACTATTGATTTTCCTATAAATTCTCTAGCATTTTCTCTTCCCTCTTCTAAAGAAGTAACTTCTATTCCACTCGGAACATTTATATTATGTTCTCTTAGAATTTTTTTTGTAACAACCTTATTTTCCATCATTAAAACACTAATATAATTATCTTTTGATGTTTTTGTAGCCTGTTTAACATACTCTATTTTATTATTTTTACTAAGAGAAATAAAGTTATCACTTTTATCTACTAGTTCAAACTTAACTCCTCTTTTAATAGCTTCCTTAATTAAAATTTGAGTAGATAGCTCTAAATCTTCATAACCATATAACTTGAACCTATCTCTATAAGCTTCTTCTTTATACTTCTTAGCTAATTCTAAATGTGCATTTATGTATCCTTTTTCTTTAACTATTTCAGAAATTCTATAGGCATATGTTAACTTTGGATCTAAAATTCTTTCCTTAACATCATTAATAACATATTCCTGATTTAAGTTTAATTGTTCATTTATATTTGAAATTTTATCTAATATATATAATGCCCAGTCTTTTCTAGATATTTCTTTTCCATTATTTTTAAGCATTACATTTTGTTGACCAAATCTAGCTATAATATTTTGATTATACAAAGCTTCTTCTTGCCATTCTGAATAATCTACCTCTTCCTCTATTAATAAGAATATAGTAAATATATTTATAAATTTTAAATCTAAAAGACTTATACCAGCCTTATCAAATGGATTTATATCTGCACTTCTAATCTCTAAATAATTTATCCCATCTTTTAATAATGAATCTAAGAAATCATTATTATCTCTTGCCTTTAATCTTATTTGACTATAAAGTTCTTTGTGACTATCTATAATATTATCATTAACAAAAGATTTTAAGCTATCTACATATTCTTCTACGCTATTGTAGCTTGGGAATAAATCAATATGATTTTTATAACCACATTCACTATTTCTATATGATAAAGCACCTTCGCTTGTAAAGCTACCATCTGACATCTCATCTAAAATTTTAACACATTCATTTCCATAGCTTTCATGTAATACGGCAGCTCCACTTATAAGATAAATAAGAAGCCATCTATATCTAAGATAATTTCTAACTACCTTTAAATATACCTTATCCCTAAAATCATTATAACTTTCTCCCTTATTCTCATTAATATATAAATGCTTAATCATTTTTTCACTAAATGAGAAATTATAATGAATTCCTGAAATTAATTGTTTTTTTCCACCATATTTCTTTTTAAGCAATTCTCTATATGCACTTACTACTTCTCCATTTTCCTCATTAGAAAAATCTGCAACTGGTATATCCTCATCTTCTGGTATTTTGCAAGGCATTGATTGTGGCCAAAGATACTCATCTTCAAGCTCTAAAGCTGCAATATTATATAGTGAACTTAAAAAATCATAAACCTCTTCTAAACTATTAAAAGTAGGTGTTATTAACTCTATCTGACTCTCTGAAAAATCTGTTGTTATATATGGATTTGATAGTTTTTCTCCAAAAGCTTTAGGGTGCTTTTTTCTTGATAAATTCCCATTTGAATCAACACGAAGCCCTTCACGCTCTATCCCAAAAGTTCCCTTTAATATTTCCTTTTTATCTTCAAACGTCTTAAGAACATGTAACATTCTTATACTCCTTCCAAATTTTAAATTTATAAATTAAATAAGATATAATACCTTTACACATACTAGAAATTGATATACTAAGCCATACCCCATTCACACCTAAATATCTTGTAAACACTAATGCCATAGGTATTCTACTAATTATAAACAAAACACTTATAGTAGCCGATATTTTCGGCCTTCCAACACCTATAAATACTCCATTTGAAATCATTTCTATTGTACTAAATATCTGAGTAAATCCAATTATTCTTAAATAATTACTTGCTATTATTACTGTTGTTTCTTCTCTTATAAATATTTTAACTATTGGTTCTGGGATAAATATAAATATAACCGTTGTAATCCCAGCATATATCATTCCAATAATTAGTGCCTTACTATATCCTTCATTAATTCTTTCATACTTTTTAGCTCCGAAATTTTGTCCAACAAAACTCGCCATAGCTCCACTTAATCCACCAATAATCATATATACTACTGATTCTATTTGTAATCCTATCTTTTGTGCTGCTATCGCATCAGTTCCAAATTGTGTTATTATTCTTGCTAAAACTATATTTACTATTGTAAATAGTACTCTTTGAACAGCTGATGGCAATCCAAGACTTCCAATTTCTTTAATTTTCTCGTAATCTATTTTATCTTTTATATTTATTTTAAACATACCATTAGATTTTGCATTAAACATTATAAACATAAATAAATTAGAAATTAAAGTTGCAACTGCAGCTCCCGTCACACCTAAATTAAATACATAAATAAATATAGGATCTAGCACTATATTTATAATTACACCTAATGCACTTATTTTTAAAGAATCTTTATTATTTCCAAAACTATTAAATATCCTTATATATAATATATTGAAAAACGAGAAAAACATAGTAGGTGCACTAATTATTAAATATAAATAGGCATCTTTCTCTACAATAGGATTGTTTAAATTTAAAATCCCTATAAAAGTATTTCTCATAAATATAAGTGATATCGCATAAATCAAAGCTATTATTGTATTTAAAATAAGACCTGAATTTATATAGGATTTTATTTCATCATCGTTTTTTTTCCCAATTGCATGAGATACCTTTATTCCTGTTCCCATAACAACTAATGAATTAATTGAATAACCAAGTCCAATAAATAAACTTGATGAACCAATACTTGCAACAGCATTACTTCCAAGGGCTCCAACCCATAACATATCTACTAAGTTATATGTAAATTGTAGGAGTGAATTCCCGATTATAGGTAAGGCTAAAACAGTTAGAACTTTTAAAACCTTTCCTTTTGTTAAATCTATTTTCTTCATAATTATAACTTCCCATCTTTTATACGTCCAATAAGATTTTCAACTTTTTCTTTTATTTTATCCCTTGTGTAAATAAATTCTTCATGTGATTTGCCACTTGGATCTTCAAGTCCCCAATCTTCTCTATAATCGCATGGTAAATTTGGGCAATTAACATTACATCCCATAGTTATAACTATATCAACTTTTGGTATATCTTTTAACAATTTAGGCTTTTGAATTAATTCCATATCTATACCTATTTCCTTCATAACTCTAACAGCATCCTGATTAATCTTTTCTCTTTCTTCTGTCCCCGCTGAATAACTCTCGAAAACATTTAATCCCAAAACTCTTCCAAATGCTTCTGCCATTTGAGATCTACAAGAGTTATGTACACATACAAATGCAATTTTTTTCATAATATATTTCCTCCATTTTATTAATCCTATAACTACTCTACTAAATAATTTCAATTAATTTCCTCTTATATTAAATAAACTTTTAAAATATAATACTTCATATTCTATCTTAGTAATTATTTAGCATTAATTATTTAACATTAATTAGTTACTATATTCATTAAAAATAATACCGCCCTATGAGCATTTAAATTATTCAAGCTATATATATTCCAAGTTCCTTCTTTTCTAGTTTTAACTAATCCACATTCAATTAATACTTTCATATGATGAGATAATGTTGGCTGTGTAAATTTGAAGCTTTCTAGTAATTCACAAGCACATTTTTCCTCAAGAGATAATAATTGAACTATTCTGAGTCTATTTACATCACTTAATGCCTTAAAAATCTTTGCATTTTCTTCATATTTCATAGCGCCTCATCTCCTCTTATTAAATATTATTCTTTCATCTAATATACATCATCATCTATATATATTCAAGTTTTCCCCTAACTTTTAACACTTTTTTCTTGTATACATATATACTCATCGATACAACTATTGTATGATCAACTAAAATAATAATAATAATAATAATAATAATAATATCCTTGTATATTTAAAATATAATCTAGATCTTATTTCTATATTTTTATATAAAACAAAACAGAGCGCACATTGTACGCTCTGTAAAAAAGGGGTATGAGTGTGAAAATACTTATGGGGAATAGGTATTTTCAAAAGTTATTTGGGGTTCTATTTAAACTAATCGTTAGTTTATTACTAACCTGTAATTTGTACTCGTGCTCTGTTTAACACCTTTATACTCATTACTTATATAATATTACACTACACTTCGACATAATGCAAGTTATTTTATATATTTTTTTATATTTTTTTGAGTTTTCATGATTATTTTCTTAAATTTACAATTTTTATTTTTAATTTTTTAAATAAATTAAAATTTATTTAAAAAATTAAATTGGGTTTTATACAAAAAGACATCCTCAAAATTGAAGATGTCTTTTTTAATATTAATTTAAAGGGGATAATGTAAAATTTCTATCAACACATTTATAATAACTTATATTTGTGTCAGTTTTATAACAAAAACTATAATAATTTATTAAAATCAAAACTAATAATTGCTTCTTTCAAAAATTCTACTGTTTTTATTGGTACTTTTCCTATAGAAGTTTCCCCAGCTAACATAAAACCAGAGACACCAGCTTTTACAAAGGTATAAATACTCTCCATTTCAGGAAGTGTAGCTCTCTCTCCATTTTTCATGCTATTCAATAAATGTGTAGCAATAATAACTGATGATCCCTTATGTACTAAATCGGTTATGGCTTTACTTTGTAAATCTACTGAATTTATAAGACCACACTCTGGAACCAAATCTCCTCTTCCTATAACTATGGCATCTACCCTATTTGATATGGAATTTAAGTTTTCCATTCCAATTTTCGTTTCTACTTTTGCCCATATTTTAGGTTTCTTATATTTATTAATTTTATTAATTTTAGATTTTATATATTTATTTAGTATATCAATATCACGTTTATCATCTACATAAGACTGACATATAATATCTACGCCTTTACTTAAAGCCCAATCTATATTTATTTTATCTTTATTTGTTAAAAATACTTCACTTTTATCTAATTCAGGAATATTACATCCCTTGCCACCACGAATAACCCCTCCATTAATTACCTTTGCTTTTATTACACCTTGTCTCTTTTCTAATATTTCAAAATTCATAGTATCATCTTTAAGTGATATAGTTTTTATAGTACTTTTAATCAACGATTCTGCTTTTACTGTTAATGGAATCAGCTTCATATCACCCATATTTTCTTTTTCTATTTTGCTATAAAAATCTTCTCCACAGAAATAAACCTCTTCTCCAGGGAATATTTTATATATACAGGTTAGCATCTCTGATACCCTAATTTTTTTCCCGCATAGATCCGCTACTATATGTACATCTTCATTAATCTCTCTTGCATATTTAATTACTCTATTAAATTCGGACTCATTAAAATGAGAGCAATTTAATCTAAATATGTCTACCCCACCTTCTACAAATCCCCTTAGTACATCCTTATCCATAGATTTTGGTCCTATTGTTGCTATAATATGCATGTTTTTTACTCCTTAAATAGTTAACTCATATTATCTTTATTGTATAACTCATTAATTTATTACATCATAAGCAACTTATTTATAAATTGTTCTAAAAAAATATTTCACAGAATAAATTAGTATATAACTTATTTATAATAAAAATCAAAACCACTTTATAATTGGAGGAACTATTATGAGATACTTAAAATTAACTCTATTTTTAATTATTATTTGCCTACTACCTGGATGTGCTCTTACAAAAAATCCAGAATACATATCATTAAAGACCAAACCAAATACTCATTTTTATACTGGTGAAATATATAGTAAATTATCTAAAGATGAGGCTTATACACTAAAGGTATTTGATATGAATGTTTATAAATATTTTGATGTAGATACTGAAGTTCATAGTATCCTTCTTGAATTTATAGAAAATCTAAAAGAACCTAGTTTTAATATTGAAATAGACCAAGCATTAACACCTATCTATAAATTAGTAATTGAATTTGAAGATTCTAAATATATTATAAATGCCTACAATAATAAACAGATTTCTGTATATCCATGGGATGGAACCTTTGAGGAAGATACAATATCTATGGAAGGAATTCCTGATTACTATAATATTTATAAATTTTGTGAATATATAACTAAGATTTCTCAAGGCTACGAAGGCTAACCTATTATTATCTCAAATTAATAAAAACTAAATAATTAAGAACCTAACTATCTAAAAAATCAAAATACTAAAAAGAGACCTAGCTTATTTCAATAATTTCTTATAATAAGCTAAGTCTCTAATATGCTATTTATTACTAATTTCCTATAAAAAATCTATTCTTATTTTATTAATTATATTTTAAAATTTAATTTAGAAATTTTTAATGTTTTATATTTACTCAATAATATCACTTAAAAGTTCAAATACTCTTTTATTTCTTATTGGATGTAACATATATGGTGCTATTTCATTTAATGGTTCTAATACGAATAATCTTTCTTCCATTCTTGGATGTGGTAATATTATTTCTTCATCACTTGAAATTAAGTCATCATAAAAAATAACATCTAAATCTATTATTCTAGGTCCCCATCTCAAAATTCTTTCTCTCTTCATATCTGATTCTATTTTAAGTAATGTTCTTATAAGTTCTTTTGGTGATAATATAGTATCTATTTCTATAGCTCCATTTAAGAATTCTTCTTGATCTTCAACACCCCACGGAGCTGTTTCTATTAAAGTTGAAATCTTTGAAACTCTTATTTCTTTTATATTTTTAATTCTTTCAATAGACTCTTCTATGTTCTTCTTTTTATCTCCAATATTACTTCCTATAGATATATAAGCCTTATGCCATCCTCTTTCTATTTCTACTGCTGCATAATCTAAATGTCTCCCAATTGGTGCCCATGGCTTCTTTAGCATTACCTTTACTTTTTTAACCATATCATAATTAAATAATATGTATTCAGCTAATTTTTCAGTAGCTGTCTCTATTAGGTCATAACTCTCTCTCTTAAATTCTTCTTCTATTTTATGACAAAGTTCACCATAGTGAACAGACTTATTCAAATCACCAGTTATAGCAGCTTCTCTCATATCAATTGTTAATTCTAAACTAATTATAAATTTTTGACCTAAAGTTTTTTCTTCTTTAAATACACCATGATTTGCAAATATCTCTATATTTTCTAAATATAATTTATCCATTTTTATTCTCCTGACCCTAATTTATAAATTTTATTTTTTATTTTCGATCTTCAATATCTTATCCGTCATCATACAAGCTCTTTTATTTTCTAATACATCATGAACTCTTATTAATTGACATCCCTTCATTATTCCCATTACAGTTGTGGCAACAGTTCCCTCTACTCTCTCACTTGCTGGTAAATTTAAAGTATGTCCAATCATTGATTTTCTTGAAGTTCCAAGAAGGACAGGGTAACCCATATTAACTATAATTTCTAAATTATTCATAACTACTAAATTTTCTTCATAAGTCTTTGCAAAACCTATACCTGGATCTAATATTATATTTTCTTTTTTAACTCCAGCTTCTAATGCTATTTTTATACTCTCTTCTAAATCCAAAACAACATCTTTCATTAAATCTTTATATTCTTCATCTACTCTATTATGCATCAATATACAAGGCACATCGTATTTTTCAGCTACTCTTGCTATATTAGCATCTTTTTTAAATCCCCATATATCATTTATTATGTCAGCTCCAGCCTTTATTGCTTCTTCTGCTGTTTTACTTTTATATGTATCTATTGAAATAGGTATATCCATAGCTTCTTTTATAGCTTTTATTATTGGAACAACTCTATTTATTTCTTCTTCTTCTGATACAAATTCTGCTCCAGGTCTTGTAGACTCCCCACCAATATCAATTATATCAGCCCCATCTTCTACCATTTTCTTAGCTCTATTAACTGCACTCTCTAATTCATTAAACTTTCCCCCATCAGAAAACGAATCTGGAGTTATATTTAATATTCCCATTACAAAAGTTCTTTCCCCTATTTTAAATTCCTTATTGCCTATTTTCATAATTTCCTCCTAAAATAACGATATTTTTTATATTTACTCTTTCAACTCTATATCGCTAGTATCATACCCTATCAAATATTATAACAAATGTGACATCTATAATCTCTAATTATACTATTCTTACTATATTAAATCACAATCTCTAAATTCTTCTTAGCCTTATCCCAATAACAGTCTTTTTCCGCCTTACACATAAAGCATTTTCTTGAAAGCTTATCACTTTTAGATATTATCCTTGAAAGCTCCGATTTACCTTCCCCTCTATGATCTTCAATACATTCTATTATTAATCTCTTCTCTTCAAGGGAAAAATCTATTTCCTCTAAAATTTCTTTTGCTATAATCACAGAAGCTATATCATGTGGAGTTCCATTTTCATATTGAATAACTCTCCCCATATCATGTAATAATGCTATAGCATATATTACTTCTTTATTATACTGTAATCTATTTTCTAAAACTTTTATATAAGCTATTCTTGCTAAATCTAAAAAATGCTCCATATTATGTTTACAAAACACTCTCTCTTTTTCAAATTCATTTAATTTATTTAAAAGTTCTTTATACTTATTATTATTTAAAATATTATTTACTCTTTCCAAATTTCCACCTATTTAATTAAAGAAATTACTTCACGTCTTAGATCTGCATTTTCTTTAAATATTCCTCTATATGTAGTCGTCACTGTTCTTGTACCTGGTTTTTTAACGCCTCTCATTGTCATACACATATGCTCCGCTTCAATAACAACCATAACACCTTCTGCATCTAAATATTTCATAATTGCATCAGCAACTTCAGTTGTTAATCTTTCTTGAAGTTGAGGTTTTTTACCATAGAGTTCTACACATCTTGCAAGTTTTGAAAGACCTGCAACTCTTCCCCTTGGAATATATGCTATATGAGCTTTTCCGTAAAATGGAACTAAGTGATGCTCGCACATTGAAAAAAATGTTATATCTTTTTCTATAACTAAATCATTATCTTCAACAGTAAATGTTTTTGATAATATTTCTTCTGCTGTTTCACCTATTCCTGAAAATACTTCTTCATACATTCTAGCTACTCTATCTGGTGTTTCAAGTAACCCCTCTCTATTTATATCTTCACCAATTCCCTCTAATATTAATCTTGCACCTTCTCTTATCTTCTCTTTATTCATCATATTTTTCCCCTCCGCTTTTTCTACATATAATCTATATTTTAATATAATATTGTTAGTTATTTTATAATATCTATCTTTCGTTACTAAGTTAATATTAATCACATCTATTAATGTTAAGAACCTTATTAATCCTTATTAATCCTTATAATAGATATATCTTCTTATACCATCAAATTTTAACTATTTGAATTACTATGATAAAATAAATATAATGAATAAATTATATCATAGCTCATAGTGTTAAAAAACTATAAGTTTAAGGGAGGTTACTAAATTATGACTATATACGACCTACATACCCACTCAACAAGTTCAGACGGAAAATTTTCACCTAGAGATGTGGTAAATCAGGCTTTTGAAAATGGTGTTAAATATCTAGCTTTAACAGACCATGATACAGTATCAGGCATTACCGAAGCTTTAGATGAAGCAAATAAACTTGGAGTAAAATTAATTCCTGGCATAGAGCTATCTACAGAATATAATGGAGAATCTATTCATGTTCTTGGTTATTTTAAAGATGATAATTATAAAAATCCAGAGTTTATAAAAATTCTTAATAATATAAAAGAAGGCAGAATTAAACGTGCCTATGAGATAGTTGAAAGATTAGAAAAATATCATAATATAAAATTAGACATTAACAGAGTTTTAGCCGGGGGAAATGATACAATTGCAAGGCCTCATATAGCTAAAGCTATAATATATGCTGGCTATCCTTATGACATGAATTACATATTTGATAATTTCTTAGGAAATAATTGTAAAGCCTATGTACCTTCAACTAATATGTCTACAGAAGAAGGTATTAAAATTCTGAAAAAGTTTAATGCATTAGTTGTATTAGCACATCCTATTTATGTGAAGAAAAGTCCACTTGAGGAATTATTAAAATTTGATTTTGATGGTATTGAAGCAATTTATGCTCAAAATACTAAAGAACAAACAAAGAATCTATTAGAAATAGTAAACAAAGAAAAACTTATAACTTCTTGCGGTTCAGATTGTCATGGTATTTTAAATGATTCAAGACACGCTATGATAGGTCAAATAAAAATTAATCCTACTATCCCTATTGATGAGTTACTAAACTGGGTTACTACTATTTAAGTATTACAATAAATCTAAATTAAGGGACTGTACAACAAAAAATTCAACTACACTATATATTATTTTTATTAAATAACCGTATAGTGTGTTTATATCTTTTGGTGCTACAGTCCCTATCTTTTTACTAATATTTATTTATAACTATTTACTTTACCCTTCTATTTTTTTGGTTCTACTATATCATCACCAAACCATTTTGCAGTAGTTGTTGGATTACTTATAACTCCACCTGCTACTAATATAGATAAAATAGTATTAGTTATTGTTTGATATTGTTCTGGTATCATCTCTATACCAAAGGCATTTAATATAAGTGGAATTAGAGCTAAAATAGAAACCCAAAGACCATAATTTCTAAATCTAGAATAATCAATATTTTTCAAAAAAAATCCCTCCTCTTTAGTTTTTACTACATTATATTCATGTAATTTAACTTATGTGTATGGAGGGCATATCCTATTAAATTTTAATTATAATTTTACTTGGCTTTTAAAAATGCTCTATACCCTTTCATTGCTTCGTAAACATCAACTTTACTTGAAACTTCCCATGGTGCATGCATATTTTGAAGTGCTATTCCACAATCTATAACTTCCATATTATACTGGGCTAAAATATAAGCTATAGTTCCACCGCCACCTTGGTCTACTTTACCAAGCTCTGATGTTTGATAAGTTACATTTTCGCTATCCATCACATCTCTAAGCCACGCCATAAACTCTGGATTTGCATCATTACAACCACTTTTTCCTCTTGAACCAGTATATTTACTAAATACTAATCCATGACCAAAGTAAGCAGTATTTTTCTTTTCTGAAACTGCTGGATAATTAGGATCATATGCTGCTGATACATCTGCTGATAACATTTTAGAATTTGATAACCCACGTCTTAAATTTAGTTCTGAATATTCCCCAGTTCTATCCATAAGCTCAGCTACTATATTCTCAAAGAATCTTGATTGCATTCCAGTTGCTCCCTGACTACCTACTTCTTCTTTATCAACTAATAAAACTGCAGATGTATATTCTACTTCCTCTACATCTAAAAGAGCCATTATTGATGTATAAGCACACACTCTATCATCTTGACCATAAGCCATAATCATACTCTTATCTAATCCATAATCTCTTGATTTACCAGCAGGTACAACTTCTATTTCTGCTGACATAAAATCATCTTCTTCAAAATCATACTTTTCTTTTAGAATATTTAATATATTCTTTTTAACAGCATCTTTTTCTTCTCCTACTACAGGCATATTACCAACTAATATATTTAGATCTTCTCCTGCAATAAATTCATTTGCTTTTTTTTGCATTTGCTCTCCAGCTAAATGTACTAATAAATCAGAAACACCAATTACAGGATCATTATCATCTTCACCAATTACAACATTAATTTTAGTCCCATCTTTTTTCACAACTACACCATGTAATGACAACGGAGTTGTAACCCATTGATATTTTTTGATTCCACCATAATAGTGAGTTTCCATCAAAGCAAGTTCTCCATCTTCATATAATGGATTTTGTTTTAAATCTAATCTTGGTGAATCTACATGTGATCCTATTATTCTCATGCCATCTTTAATTGGATTTTTTCCGATTAAAAATGCTACTAATGTCTTATCTTTATTATTTGCATATACTTTATCACCAGTTTTTAACATTTCACCATTTTCTATTATCTCTTCTAAATCCCTATATCCCATAGATTCAATCATATCTATAGCTGTTAAAACTGACTCTCTTTCCGTTTTACATACAGATGTATATTGTTTATACCCTTCACAGAAATTAAATATCTCATTAATTCCATTTTCATCATACTTTAACCAAGCATTCTTCTCTTTATCACTCATATTTTCCCCTCCTTGTATAATATCGTTATAAAATTAAATAGAAGAATAAATATCCTTCTATTTAATTTTACAATATAATCATTTATCTATTTATAATGTGCTAAATAATTAATACTATTATTCATAAAATTATATTTTCTAAATATAACTAATCTTCTTCTTGTTCTTGTTTCTCCATTCTGCTTTCTATAATATCAACAGGAGTTACTTCAGACATTAATGAATACCTATAGTTTACTGCCGCAGCTTCAATTATTACAGCTATATTTCTACCTGGTCTTACAGGAATTCTTAATCTTCTAACCTTAACTCCTAGTATTTCTTGATATTCTTTATCAAGTCCTAACCTATCATAATCTCCATCATCTTTCCAATGTTCAAAATGCATTATTAAGGTTACTCCTTTAGATTGTAACACTGAACTTAATCCATATAATGATGATACATCAATAATACCTATACCTCTAACCTCAAGCATTCCTATTGTTATTTTAGGTGATGTACCTATTAGTTCCCCATCAATTTCTCTAATATCTACTGCATCATCTGTTACAAGCCTATGTCCTCTTTTTATAAGTTCTAAAGCTGTTTCGCTTTTTCCTATACCACTTTCACCAGTTATTAAAATACCTATTCCATATACATCTACTAAAACCCCATGTAATCTTGTTTCTGGTGCAAGTTTATCTGCAAGATATATTGTAAGTTTACTCATAAATTTAGTTGTTACAAGTTTACTTCTTAATATCCATACCTTATTTTTCTTAGCTGCCTTTAAAACCTCTTCATGTGGTTCTAAATCTCTTGTAATTATTAAACATTTTAAATTGAAGCTAAAGTATTTATTAATTCTTTTCTTTCTTAGCTCTATCTGCATATCATCTAAGAAACTCCATTCTGCCTTACCTATAACTTGTATTCTTTCTGGAGCAAAGTAATTATAAAAACCTGCTAATTGCAATCCTGGTCTATTAATATCATTGACAGATATGATTATATCTTTTTCTCCCTCTACTAAAATCTCTAGATCAAAGTCTTTTATTAATTTTTCTACTGTAACTGACATCCATCATCACCCTTTAATTGTTAGATTATTTTTTTGAAGACGGTTTAACTGGATTATTAGGTTTAACTCCATTTAACTGTACTTTAAAATTGGCTTTAACATTATCGATATATATTCTTCTTAGTTTTTCTTGTTCTACTTTTTCTTCTTCGTTTAATCCTTCTTCTTTTGACTTTCTATATAATTCATTTATCTTTTTTATTATCTCATCCATTTTCATCTCATTGTAATTCATTTAACTTACTTCCTTTCATTAGTTTATTTATTATCTTTATGTATATTTTACCTTCTATTAATGGTAATATCAACTTATAAAAATTCGACATTTTTATATTTTTATATTTCTTATCCAAAACATCATTTTATTTTATAGTTACACTATCTTTCCTTTTAATCGACAAATATCCTCTATATCTTTTTCAAATATTTACCATGTTGCCGTTGTATTTTGTATTTTTTTGTAAAACGATTTCGGTTTACATTTTTATCTTTTTTGCTATAATTATGTTACAAATAACATTTTTCGTAATAATAAGGAGGTGATTTTATGTATACTAAAATTATTAAAGCTCATATAAAAATAGGAAAAAAACTTTTAAACTTTCTATTAAATTATTTTTCCCCAGATAATAAATTTATAATTTTTCTTTCGCAAAATTTGGATATTCTAGTTGCTAAACGTCAACTATTAATTTATATTAATCATAAAAATAACAATTCAAAATATAAATC
>X276_Barnacle_Goose__coassemble_361_pt1 | contig 16978 bp, 17 predicted proteins | sample X276_Barnacle_Goose__metabat2_low_PE_010 | metagenome-assembled genome bin X276_Barnacle_Goose
ATCTTATACTATATAAATATTTTATGTAAAACAATAAGTTTTTTATTAAAAGAATTGTTTCACGTGAAACATTATAAACTTTTATTCTTAAATTTGTTTCACGTGAAACATTATAAATTTATAATTTCTAATATCCTTTGTAAATCTTCCTCTGAGTAATATTCAATCTGAATCTTCCCCTTATTATTTTTACTACTGATATTAACCTTAGTTCCAAAGTAATCTTGTAATCTATTAGTTATATCCTTATAGTATGGATTAAGTTCTCTTTGTTTTACAATATCATTTCTTTGTTTGTTTAAAGATTTAACAAGAGTCTCTAATTCTCTAACAGATAACTTTTCATCTATTACCTTTTGAGCTATTTCATATTGCAAATCATCATCACTTATTCCAAGTAAAACTCTTCCATGACCTTCACTAATAACTCCATCTATAATATACTGTTGAACACCTACATTTAAATTCATTAATCTCATAGTATTGGTAATCGAAACTCTAGATTTTCCTATTCTTTTACTTAATTCCTCTTGAGTTAAGTTAAATTCACTTAGTAATTGTTTATAAGCAATTGCTTCTTCAATAGGATTAAGATTTTCTCTTTGAATATTTTCAATTAGTGCTATTTCAATAACTTGTTTATCTGTAAGTTCCATTACTATAGCTGGAATCTCTTTTAATCCAAGTAACTTAGCTGCTCTCCATCTCCTTTCACCTGCAACTATTATATAATTATCTTTATCTTTTTTTAATATTATAGGTTGCACTATTCCATGATGCTTAATAGATTCTGCAAGTTCAGCTATTTTTTCATCATCAAAAGCCTTTCTTGGCTGATTTTCATTACTTTTAATTAAATTAATTGAAATAAACATTTTATCATTACTTTTCTTTTCCGTTGGTTCTAAATCCTCTGGAATTAAAGCTCCTAAGCCTTTTCCAAGAGCAAATTTCTTACTCATAATATCATCTCACCTTCTGCCTATTCAAAAATTCTTTAGTTAATGAATTATATGCCGTTGCACCTTTACATTTTTCATCATATAACATTATTGGTAAGCCAAAACTTGGTGCTTCCGCTAATCTAATATTTCTTGATATTTTAGTTTCATAAACTTTCTCATTAAAAAACTTCTTAACTTCTTCATATACTTCATTGCTTAAATTAGTTCTATAATCATACATAGTCATAATAACACCTTCGATTTCCAAATCCTTATTTAAAGATTTTTTTACTAATTGAAGTGTATTCATAAGTTGACCAACACCCTCTAATGCATAAAATTCACATTGTATTGGTATTAATACAGAATCTACAGACGTTAATGCATTTATAGTAAGTACTCCTAGTGATGGAGGACAATCAATAAATACAAAGTCAAAATCATTCTCTATCTCTTTTATTTTACTTAATAATATAGTCTCTCTATTTTCCTTAGCTATTATTTCAACTTCCGCTCCTGCTAATTCCATAGTAGACGGTGCAATAAATAAATTTTGTACTAATTCACTTTTTATCATAACATCCTTAAGCGATACATCAGAAGTTAATACATCATACATTGATAGTTCTAAATTTCTTTTATCTAAACCTAACCCACTAGTTGTATTTCCTTGAGGATCTATATCTATTGTTAACACCCTATATCCTTCCATTGCCAAATATGCGCAAATGTTAATATTAGTTGTTGTTTTTCCCACTCCACCCTTTTGATTAAATATACAAATTTTCTTCATACTATAGCCCTAATAATAGAGCTTCACCCCCCTTCTTCTATTAACATTATATATATTTTTATTACATATTAAAAGATAAACTAGTCAAAAAACATATAATTTAATAAGTTTTTAATTTATTTTATAAAAAATAGCAGCAATTTGTAATTGCCGCTATTTTTTATACATTAATTGTACATTGAATATTCAATATTAAATTATTTCACACTATTTTTAGGTATTGAAACCGTAATCTCTATATACTCTTCCGAATCTTTAAACTTGTAATCAGCCGGTATATTAAATTTATCAAATACCTGTTTAATTGTATTCACATATAATTTAGCTGGGAAAACTGTTTTAACTTTTTTCTTATTCTTCTCTTTAAATTGTTCACCAGCTATTTTAAGTAGCTCTTTATTAATTAATTCTTCTGTTTTTTTAACATTTAAACCTTCTTTTATTACTGTTTTAATAACTTTATTTTGCAACTCTTCATTTGGTAATAAAAGTAACGCCCTTGCATGTCTTTCTGTTAATTTATTTTCAACACATATATTCCTTATGTTTACATCTAATTTAAGAAGTCTCAACTTATTAGCTATAGTAGATTGTTTCTTGCCCATTCTCTTTGCTAATTCATCCTGAGTAAATTTATGGTCGTGTATAAGATTATAATATGCTTCTGCTTCTTCAATAAAATTTAGATCTTCTCTTTGAAGATTCTCAAGTAAAGCAATTTCAGCTGATTCAGTATCTGTAATTTCTATTATATTGCAAGGAATACATTCTAATTCAGCAATTCTAGCTGCTCTCCATCTTCTCTCCCCTGCTACTAGTTCAAAATTCTCGCCCCTTTTTCTAACTGTTATTGGTTGAATAACTCCATATTGTTTTATCGACTCAGATAATTCTATTAAAGCTTCCTCATTAAAGAATTTTCTTGGTTGATACGTGTTTGGAAAGATTCTTCCAACATTTATACTCATAATTTCTTTATTCATATGCACCCAACCATCCCTCATATTTGTTAATTTCACAATCATTTTATCTATATTTTAACAATTCTATTTTTTTCTCTTATTTCCTTCTTTTTCATACTTTTATCGTAAGACAAATTATCCATTAAATTAGTTAATCATTACATATTAATATATATTTTCTTAATATTCTATCCATTATTATCTATTTCTAAGGAAAATTCTAGTTAGATCCCCATATCTATTTAAGAGGATCCTTATTTATGGTACCAGCTTTTCTCGGATAAATTTTTGAACATTTCTTTACCTTTTTAATTTCTACTATGTTATGTCTTAAATCTGTATCTTCGATATTAACCTCTAAAATACCTTGAATTTCTCCACCTAATATTTTTATAGCAGCCTTTCCTTCTTTAAGCTCTTCATCTACAGATGGTCCCTTAAGTGCTACAAAGTGACCATTAACTCTTACATATGGCATACAAAACTCTGAAAGAACAGCCATATTAGCTACAGCCCTTGATGTTGCTACATCAAACTTCTCTCTTAATTCAATCTTTCTTGCTCCATCTTCTGCTCTTGAATGTATTGTTGTTACATTAGCTAAACCTAATTCACTGACAACAGTATTTAAGAAAATAACTCTCTTATTTAAAGAATCTAATAATGTAACCTTAATATTTGGATTCATTATAGCAATTGGTAAACCTGGAAATCCAGCTCCTGTTCCAACATCTATTATAGTTTTGGCTTCTCTTATCGGTTTAGATTTAAATGCTTTTATACAATCTATAAAGTGTTTCTTTATTACCTGCTCATCTTCTGTTATTGCAGTTAAATTAACTTTTTCATTCCATTCTTGAAGTAATCTCATATATTTAATAAATTGCTCATATTGATACTCCGATAAATCTAATCCTACTTCTGACGCCGCACTTTTCATTAATTCATAAAACTTCATATTAAACTCCTTATTTCCTATTCATTTTACGTTTATTTTCTAAATATATTAACAATACTGATATATCAGCTGGAGATACCCCTGATATTCTTGATGCTTGCCCTATACTAATTGGTTTTATTTCAGAAAGTTTTTGAACCGCCTCTGTTCTTAGTCCATTAATCTCATTATAATTAATATTTTCATCTAATAATTTTTTCTCAAACTTACTAAACTTATGAACTTGTTCCATTTGATTAGTTATATAACCTTCATATTTAGCTATTATATTAATTTGTTCACCTATATCATCAGAATGATTAGGTCTATCTGGATCAATTCCTGCTAAACTAAAGTAATCTACCTCTGGTCTCTTAATTAAATCATAAAACTTTATAGGTTTCTTTAATTCCGTAGAACCAATTGAAAGTAAATACTCATCAACTTCTTTCTTGCCTGTTATTTGTAATTCTTTTAATCTATCTATCTCTGTTTCGATATCCTTCTTTCTTTGTAAATATCTTCCATATCTTTCCTCTGTAACAAGACCTACCTTATATCCCATTTCTGTTAATCTGAAATCAGCATTATCTTGTCTTAGTAATAGTCTATATTCAGCTCTAGAAGTCATCATTCTATAAGGTTCATTAGTTCCTTTAGTTACTAAATCATCTATTAGAACTCCTATATACGCATCTGAACGTGTTAGTATAAGGCTTTCCTTACCTTGAATTTTTAAAGCTGCATTAATTCCTGCTACTATTCCTTGTGCAGCTGCTTCTTCATATCCAGAACTTCCATTTAATTGACCTGCTCCATAAAGACCTTTAATATTTTTAAACTCTAATGTAGGATTTAATTGTGTTGGATCAATTGAATCATATTCAATTGCATAAGCTGTTCTCATTATTTCTACGTTTTCTAATCCATCTAATGTTCTTAACATTTCAATTTGAACATCTTCTGGTAATGATGATGACATTCCTCCAACATACATTTCTAAGGTATCCTCACCTTCTGGCTCTATGAATATTTGATGTCTTGGCTTTTCTTTAAATCTTATAACCTTATCTTCTATTGATGGACAATATCTAGGACCTACTCCCTTAATTGTTCCATTATACATAGGTGATCTTGATATATTTTCTTCTATTATTCTGTGAGTTTCTGAATTAGTATAAGTTAACCAACAAGAAACTTGCTTTCTATCTATATTTCCACTCATAAATGAGAAAGGTACTATCTTATTATCTCCAGGTTGTTCTATCATTTTTGAAAAATCTACAGTTCTCATATTTATTCTTGCTGGAGTTCCTGTTTTAAATCTTCTTAATGATACACCTAGGTCAATTAATGATTGTGATAACTCATTAGATGCAAGTAATCCATTAGGACCACTATTATAGCTCACGTCACCAATTATTACTCTTGACCTTAGATAAGTTCCTGTAGTTAATATAACTGCCTTACATTTGAATATACCACCGTTTTTAGTTATAACACCTACAACTTTACCATCTTCAACCTGTAATTCCGTAACTTCTAGTTGTCTTACTTGAAGATTTTCTTGATTTTCTAATACACTCTTCATTCTTGATTGATATTTCTTCTTATCAGCTTGTGCTCTTAAAGAATGTACTGCTGGTCCTTTAGATAAATTAAGCATTCTTGATTGGATAAATGTATTATCAATATTTATTCCCATTTCTCCACCTAATGCATCAATTTCTCTAACTAAATGACCTTTTGCAGTACCTCCAATATTAGGATTACAAGGCATCATTGCTATAGAATCCAAACTAATTGTACATATTAATGTTTTTAATCCCATTCTTGAAGTTGCAAGGGCTGCTTCACAACCTGCATGCCCTGCTCCAATTACTATTACCTCATATTCTCCTGCATTATATTTATTCATTATTTATTCACCCCTATTTTCCACAACAAAATTCGCTAAATATTTTATTGATTAAATCTTCTTCTAATTCTGATCCTGTTATTTCACCTAAAGCTTTCATTGCTGATGTAACAAATATAGAAACGAGATCCAAATATTCCTCATTTCTAACTCTCTCTAAAGCATCTTTTACATTTTCTTCTGCTCTAATTAAAGCTTGCTTATGTCTAGTGTTTGAAATTATTAAGCTTTCACCATCTATTTTTCCACTAAAGAACATATCTTTAATATTATTTTTTAGCTGATCTATTCCAATTTCTTCTTTAGCTGAAATATTTATTCTATGTTCAAATAGATCTATTTCATTTACATCTATTTTATTTTCTAAATCCATTTTATTTAATATAAGTATAGTTTTCTTATTCTTAACAACTTCTATTATCTCTTTATCTTCATCATCTAATTCTCTTGAAGAATCTAAAACTAATAATACTAAATCTGCTTCCTCAATTTTTTCTCTTGATCTTTCAACCCCTATTTTTTCAACAACATCTTTAGTTTCTCTTATACCTGCTGTATCAATTATTTTAATAGGAATTCCATCAAGATTTATATACTCTTCAATAACATCTCTTGTTGTTCCTGCAATATCAGTAACAATAGCTCTTTTTTCTTTTAAAAGAGCATTTAAAAGTGAAGATTTTCCAACGTTAGGCTTACCAACAATAGCCAAACTTAATCCTTCTCTTATAATTTTACCCTCTTCTGCACTTTTAAGAAGGCTATTCATATTATTTATGGCATTTTCTAAACCTTCTGCAACTCTAATTGGTATAGTAGGATCTACTTCCTCATCATCTTCAGTAAAATCAACAGCATATTCTATTAGTGATAATACATTCAATAAATATTCATTTAATTTATTTATTTCCTGGGAAAGTGAGCCAGTGCTTTGTAATAAAGCTGACTTCATTGCTAAATCAGTCTTTGCCCTTATAATATCTATTACTGCCTCAGCTTGTGATAAATCTATTCTCCCATTTAAAAATGCTCTCTTAGTAAATTCTCCAGGTTCTGCAAGTCTTGCTCCAGCCTTTATAACCGCCTCTAATACCTTATTTGTAGATGTAACTCCACCATGGCAATTAATTTCTACTGTATCTTCTGCTGTAAAACTTCTAGGTCCCTTCATATAACTTACTATTACTTCATCTATTAATTCACCCGTTTTGAAATCTATAATATTTCCATACCTCATTGTGTATGTCTTCATTTCTCTTATATCAATTCCATTTTTTGATTTAAATATTTTTGATGCTATTTCTAAAGCCTTATCTCCTGAAATTCTTATTATAGCAATTCCACCTTCTCCTAAGGCAGTAGCAATAGCACAAATAGTATCAAACTCTTTCATAAGAAAATTCTCCTCTCTAATTGGATCCATTCTTTTAATATAATAACTTGAATATACTATTATTCATTTTACAAAACTATTTATAAATAGTCAAAAAATCATTAAATAAAAAAAAAGCCATATTTGGCTTTTTTTTTATTTTTTACGTACATCAATTACTACTCTTCTATAAGGTTCATCACCTTCACTATAGGTAGCTACAAATTCATTATCTTGCAACGCTGAGTGGATAACTCTTCTCTCGTATGGGTTCATTGGTTCAAGTTTGAATGTTCTTCCAGTCTTTCTAACCTTATACGCAGTTTTTTGAGCAACTCTTATAAGAGTTTCTTCTCTTTTAGCTCTATAATTTTCAGTATCTAAAACTACCTTCTTATAAGGTATATCATGTCCTTTATTAACAACCAAAGATACCAAGTACTGCAATGAATCTAAAGTCTCTCCCCTATAACCTATAATCAATCCCATCTTAGGACCACTTAGATTAATATGAATTGTATCATTTTCTTCTTTAAAACTTATTTCTGATTCGATACCCATAGAATCAAGTACATTTCGTAAAAATACTTTTCCTTCCTGTATATAATCTCTTTTAACTTTAACTAATATTTTAGCTGGCTTATTCCCAATAAGATTTAAAAATCCTCTACTACCTTCTTGAATAATCTCAACTTCAACTTGATCTTCTGTTAAATTTAATTGATTTAAAGCATTTTTTAATGCTTCATCTACAGTTTTACCTTCCATTTCAATTATTTTCATACCATATTCACCCACCTACAAATACTTTTTAAAGCATACTTACTATCTTTTTCTAGTTTTTGGTGTTGCTTTTTTTACTTTTTCAGAAACTTCAGAAGTCTCAGCTTGAGCCTTTAACGCTTCTTTCTTTTTATATGGTAAATAGTTTATAAAATATGTTTGAACTAATTGAATAGCTCCTCCAATTATCCAATACATAACTAGAATTGCTTGGAAATTCCATGCCATGAACCCCATCATAGCAGACATCATTATATTCATAGTACCCATATTCATAGTATTACCTTCAGTTTTTGGTGTTGATTTAGTCAATAGAACTGTTGGTAAATAAGTGCTTAGAGCTGCAAAAATAGGTAATATGTGTAAATTATCTGCTTGGAATATATCATTTATCCATAAAAATGATACTCCACCTGGATTTGATATATCTCTAAATACATAGAATAAAGCAAATAATATAGGTAGAGGTAAAAGTGAAGGTAAACACCCACCTAACATACTAACATTATTATCTTTCATTAATTTTGAATATTCCACTTGTAGCTTTTCAGGATTATTTTTATATTTTTCTTGTAATTTTTTTAACTCTGGCTGAATCTCTTGCATTCTTGCATTAGCTTTACTACCTTTAATAGTTAATGGTAATATTAAAAGTTTTATTGCTAGTGTAAATAAGAATATAGCTAATACATAAGATACGCCACCAGTTATTCCAATTCCTTCAATAAATGAATGAAGCCATTCAAATATTGCTCTCATAGGCTCTACTATAAAATTCAAATACATAACCTCCTTTATTTTACAGGATCATATCCTCCCTTACTAAAAGGATTACACCTTAAGATTCTTTTAACTGCCAAAAAACCACCTTTAAGAGCACCATATTTACTTATAGCATCTATCGCGTATTCTGAACACGTTGGAGAGTATATGCAGCATGGTGCCCTCATTGGTGAAATATATTTTCTGTATAGATTTATAATACTTAGTATTAATTCTTTCATTATTTATATAAGCCCGCCTTCTGAAATAGTCTCTTCATAGAATCCTCTACTTGTGAGTAGTCTTTTCCTTTAATTGACGTTCTTGCTATAAAAACAAAATCATATCCTTCTTTTAAAGAAGTACAATTTAATCTATAGCTTTCAGTTATTAATCTTTTGCTTCTACTTCTAACTACACTATTGCCGACTTTTTTACTAACAGAAATCCCTACTTTATTATAAGGATGTCCATGTTCATCTTTATTCTTATTATTATTATAAATATATAGAACCAAAAGTCCATTTGCTAAGGACTTACCTCTTCTGTAAACAGTCCTAAATTCCATATTTTTTCTTAATCTATATATCATGGATTATTATTTCTCCTTTTTTTTCTGCATTTGCAGAAAAAAGGCCACAATTGCGGCCCTTATGCTGTTAGTTTGCTTCTTCCTTTTTGTCTTCTTTTTCTAAGAATGTTTCTACCTGATGCAGTGCTCATTCTCTTTCTGAAACCATGTTCTCTTTTTCTTTGTCTCTTTTTTGGTTGGTATGTCATGAACATTCAATACACCCCCTTTAAAATTTATTCTTATATAGTAAATAACTATATTATTCGATTATTTTAAATTTACCTTATTATTATATATATATCCTGTTTTCCTGTCAATACACTATAATTTCTATTTACCTGTTGATAAATAAATTTGATTAAGTTTTTTTTGTGGATAACTTGTTGAACAGAGTCATTCACTTATGATATTATTAGAATTGATTGTGAATAAATTTGTTAATAACTAATCTTATCCACAGCTGTGGATAGAATTGTGTATAACTTGTTAGTTTTATATGTTAAAATTCTATTTCAAGCACTAATTATTAGGAAAATAAACGAATTTACGTTATATAAACCTTGTTTATAACTTTTATGTGGATAATTTTTTTATTTTAATCTTATCAACATAATTATTAACATGTGAATAATTTAAATATACTTATTAACATTTTTTTGTGCCTGTTAATAATTATGTTGATAAGTTGTTATTATATTGTTATTATATTGTTTTAAAATTTATTTTAATGGAGGATATTCAATGGAAACTGATCTTAAACTACTATGGGAAAAAACATTAAATATTATTAAAGGTGAATTGAGTGAAGTTAGCTTCAATACTTGGATTAAGAGTTGTGAGCCAATTTCTATATCTTCCAACACTATTCAAATCAGTGTCCCAAACTCCTTCACTCAAGACATTTTAGAAAAAAGATATAAAGATTTAGTTATAAATTCTATAGAAGCTGCTTGTTCCAAGTTATATAATATAGAATTCTTTATAGCATCTGATCTTCAAGAAATAGAAGAAAAAAAATTGTCTAGAAGAAAAAATACAGCTATTGCCGTAAGTGATGAAATGTCTAGTACACTTAACCCTAAATATACTTTTGATTCATTTGTTATAGGTAATAGTAATAGATTCGCACACGCTGCATCTTTAGCAGTTGCTGAATCTCCAGCAAAAGCCTATAATCCTTTGTTTATTTATGGTGGAGTTGGACTTGGAAAAACGCATTTAATGCATGCTATTGGTCACTATATTCTACAAAATAATCCTAACGCAAAGGTTGTTTATGTATCTTCTGAAAAATTTACTAATGAACTTATTAATGCCATTAAAGATGATAAAAATGAAGAATTTAGAAATAAATATAGAAATATAGATGTTCTTCTTATAGATGATATTCAATTTATAGGTGGCAAAGAACGAACTCAAGAAGAGTTTTTCCATACCTTTAATGCTCTTCACGAAGCAAATAAGCAGATAATTCTTTCATCTGATAGACCACCTAAAGAAATACCTACATTAGAGGATAGATTACGTTCAAGATTTGAATGGGGTTTAATCGCTGATACTCAAGCTCCAGATTTTGAAACAAGAATGGCTATTTTAAAGAAAAAAGCTGATGTAGAAAATTTAAATGTTCCAAATGAAGTAATGGTATATATAGCAACAAAAATTAAATCTAATATTAGAGAATTAGAAGGCGGCTTAATTAGAATAGTAGCTTATTCTTCTTTAACTAATAGAGATATTACAGTTGATCTCGCTACTGAAGCTTTAAAGGACATAATATCTAATAAACAAAATAAAAATATTACAATTGATGTTATTCAAGATGTTGTTGCCAATTACTTTAATTTGAGGGTAGAAGATTTGAAATCTCAAAGAAGAACGAGAAACGTATCTCATCCAAGGCAAATAGCTATGTATTTAAGCAGAAAAATTACAGATATGTCTTTACCTAAAATAGGCGAAGAGTTTGGTGGACGTGATCATACTACTGTAATTCATGCTTATGAAAAAATTTCAGAAGGATTAACTAGAGATGAAAGCTTACAAAACACTGTAAATGACATAACTAAGAAGATAACTCAAAATTAATCAACAGGTGTACATAATTTTTTTAAAAATGCCTGTGGATAAACTTTCGATATACTCTTAGTTGTTGATAGTGTGGATAAGTACCCTTATTTGTTACTGACTTATCCACATTGTTTTTTAATATAAAAGTGAGTCTTTTACAAGGCTAAGAGTACTTTTCAACATATCCACAGTCCCTACTACTACTATTACTATATATTTTATATATATCTATTATATTAAAGCATATCAATTGTTAACAATTTAGGAGGTATTTAAATGATTTTTATATGTGAAAAACAAAAATTACAAGAAGGCATATCAATAGCAGCAAAAGCTATAACTGGAAAATCTACTATAGCTATTTTAGAAGGTATTTTTATATCTGCAACCAAAGAAGGTTTAACCTTAATAGGATCTGATATTGATGTTAGTGTACAAACAAAACTTACTGCTGATGTTGTTGAAGAAGGTAATATAGTTATAGATGCAAAAATATTTGGAGAAATAATTAGAAAATTACCAAATTCAGAAGTTAAGATAGAAACTTTAGAAAATGATATAGTTCAAATTAGCTGTGAAAAATCAGTTTTCAATCTAGTTTATATGAATGCAACAGATTTTCCAGCATTACCAACTATTAACGAGGATCTAACTGTAGAAGTTCCACAAAATATATTAAGAAATATGATTAAAGGTACTTCTTTTGCAATAGCCCAAGATGAGACTAGACCTATTCTTCAAGGAATTTTATTTGAAGTTAAAAATAATAGTTTAAATTTAGTTGCATTAGATGGATATAGATTAGCTATTAAAAGTGAATTTTTAGATAATACTAATAATATAGAAGTAGTAATACCAGGTAAAACACTTAATGAAGTTTCTAAAATATTAGAAGATAAAGAAGATATTGTTAGAATAACATTTACACAAAATCATATATTATTTAATTTAAGTGATACAAAAATAATATCAAGATTATTAGATGGAAAGTTTGTAAATTACTTATCTCTATTACCACAAGAACATAAATTAGTAGTTAATATTAACAAACAAGAATTACAAAATGGTCTTGAAAGAGCTTCTCTAATGGCGAAGGATGGAAATAGTAATTTAGTTAAGTTAGATTTCCAAGAAGAGAACGTAATTATAACTTCTAATTCTCAATTGGGAAAAGTTAGAGAAGAAGTTTCTATAAATATGCAAGGAGAAGGAATTCAAATTGCATTTAACTCAAGATATTTATTAGATGTCCTTAAGAGCATGGAAGAAGATGAAGTTATTATGGAAATGACTTCGGGAATAAGCCCTTGCGTTATTAAAGGCAAAAAAATGAATAATGCAAAATACTTAGTATTACCTGTTAGATTAATAAGATAAAGAAGGAGGAACTCTGTATAAATATACACTTTTTTATACAGATAATTGGAAATGACTGAAGTTAAAATAAATACTGAAATTATAAAATTAGATGCATTTTTAAAATGGAGTGGTATTGCTAGTCTAGGATCAGAGGCGAAAATCTATATATTAGATGAGTTAGTAAAAGTTAATGGTGAGATATGTACACAAAGAGGAAAAAAATTAAAATGTGGAGACACAGTTGAATTTGATAATGAAGTTTATAAAATTATTTAGAGTTTCTAAATTTTTACTCTTTTAGTATGTTATAATTAATAGATGGGTGTTAAAAATGTATATTAAAAGACTTCAATTATTAAATTATAGAAATTATGCAGCATTAGACATAAACTTAGGAAAAAATGTTAATGTATTTATGGGAGATAATGCGCAAGGAAAAACTAACGTATTAGAGAGTATATATTATTGTGCATTTGCAAAATCTCATAGAACTTCAAAAGATAAAGAACTAGTAAACTGGAATGTAGAAAATACTTTTATAAGTATAAGTGTATCTAAACAGCGTATAGATAAAAGAATAGATATAAATATTTTAAAAAATGGAAAAAAAGCTATAAAGATAAATAAAATAAAAGTTAATAAAATTGGCGAGCTATTTGGGAGCTTTAATGTTGTTATGTTCTCTCCAGAGGATTTAAGAATAATAAAAGATTCACCAGGGGTTAGAAGAAGATTTATAGATATGGAGATATGCCAATTAAATTCTAGATATTACTATAATTTAGTTCAATACAATAAAATTTTAAATGAAAGAAACATAGTTTTAAAGAACAAAAATATAGATAAAGACATTCTAGAGGTATATGATATTCAATTAATAGAATATGGATATAATATAATTACTGATAGAATTAAATATATGGATAAATTAAATTATTATGGAAAGAATATACATAAGGATATAACTTCAGAAAAAGAGGAAATAGAATTTAAGTATGTTAGTACAGTAAAAGATTTAAAAAACATAAAAGAAGATTTTTATAAGATATTAAAACAAAACAGAAAAAGAGACATAGAAAAAGGAATAACTAGTGTGGGACCACACAGGGATGATTTTTCAGTTCTTATAAATGGTGTAGATACTAAAGTTTATGGTTCTCAAGGACAACAAAGAACTGCGGTTTTAACCATGAAATTTTCTTCTTTAAACATAATTAAAGAATTAACTGGTGAACATCCTGTGCTATTGTTAGATGATGTATTATCAGAATTAGATTTTAGTAGAAAGAAATATATACTAAGTTCTATAGGAGAAATACAAACTATAATAACATGTACTGGGATTGAAGATTTAACAAATTATTTAGATAAAAGCTCTAAAGTTTTTAAAGTTAAGAATGGAGAAATCATAAATTAAAGGAGGAAGTCTTGTGTTTTTACATTTAGGAGAGAATGTAGTAGTTCCTGTTAAAGATGTAATAGGAATTTTTGATTTACAAACAACCATTTATAGCTCAGATACTATATCATTTTTAAGAATGGCTGAAGAAGATGGGTTTGTTGAAAAAATTTCTAAAGAGAAACCAAAATCTTTTGTTATTGCAGAAGTTAATAAGATGAGTAAAGTTTATTTATCACCTATATCTTCATCAACTTTAACAAAAAGAACAAATATAGATTATAATTCGTAAATTCAATATTTAACATTTGCTGCGATTATAATGCTATATGTTATTTTAGGAGGAATTTATGTTGGAAAAAAACAGAGAAAATTATGATGAGAATCAGATACAGGTTCTTGAAGGTTTAGAGGCTGTAAGAAAAAGACCTGGAATGTATATAGGAAGTACAAGTTCTAGAGGATTACATCATTTAGTTTATGAAATAGTTGATAATAGTATTGATGAAGCTTTAGCTGGATACTGTAAAAATATAAGCGTAACAATTAATGAGGATAATTCTATTACGGTAATAGATGATGGTAGAGGAATGCCCGTTGGATTAAATGCTAAAATGGGTAAATCATCTGTAGAAGTTATAATGACTATCCTTCATGCTGGAGGTAAATTTGGTGGAGGCGGTTACAAAGTTTCCGGTGGATTACATGGAGTTGGAGCTTCAGTAGTTAATGCTCTTTCAGAATGGTGTGAAGTAATTGTAAAAAGAGAAGGTCATATTTGGAGACAAAAATATTCTAGAGGTGCTGTTTTAACTGAACTAGAAAAAATCGGTGAAACAGATGAGCTTGGAACTCAAGTAAACTTTAAACCAGATACAGAAATTTTTGAGGAAACAGAATATGACTTTGATATTTTATCAAATAGGTTAAGAGAGTTAGCTTTTTTAAACAAGGGTATAAGTATAACTTTAACAGATAAAAGAGAAGAGAACAAAGTAGAGAATTACCTATATGAGGGTGGTATAAAGGAATTTGTATCATATCTAAACAGAAACAAAGAAGTTCTTCACTCAGAACCTATATATGTTGAAGGTGAAAAAGATAGTGTAATAGTTGAAATAGCACTTCAATATAACGATGGATATAGCGAAAACTTATATTCGTTTGCTAATAACATAGATACAATTGAAGGTGGTACTCACTTAGCTGGTTTTAAAAATGCCTTAACAAGAGTAGTTAATGATTATGCTAAAAAGTTTGGACATATAAAAGATAATGACAAGAATCTTTCAGGAGAAGATATAAGAGAAGGATTAACAGCAGTTGTATCTGTTAAAATAACTGATCCTCAATTTGAAGGTCAAACAAAAACTAAACTTGGAAATTCAGAAGTCAGAGGTATTGTAGATTCTATATTAGGATCAGAAGTATCAATGTTCTTAGAAGAAAATCCAGCTGTTGGTAAAATAATAATAGATAAGGGTTTAATGGCAGCAAGAGCTAGAGATGCAGCTAAAAAAGCTAGAGAATTAACAAGAAAATCTGTTTTAGAGCGTTCTACATTGCCAGGAAAACTTGCAGATTGTTCATCTAAGGATCCGTTAGAATGTGAAATATACATAGTCGAAGGGGATTCAGCGGGAGGATCAGCAAAACAAGGGCGTAATAGAAGATTCCAAGCAATTTTACCTTTAAAGGGTAAAATAATGAATGTTGAAAAACAAAGATTAGATAAAATATTAAATTCTGAATCTATAAGATCAATGGTTACAGCATTTGGTGGTGGAATCGGAAAAGATTTTGATTTAGAAAAATTAAGATATAGTAGAATAATAATAATGACAGATGCCGATGTAGATGGAGCTCATATACGAACACTATTATTAACATTCTTCTATAGATATATGAGACCTTTATTAGATGATGGGCATGTATATATAGCACAACCACCACTATACAAGGTAAACAAGAATAGAAAAGAATATTATGTTTATTCAGATTCAGAACTTGAAGAGCTTCTTGTAGAAATAGGTGGTAAGGATAAAGCGACTGATATTCAAAGATATAAAGGTCTTGGGGAAATGAATGCTAATCAATTATGGGAAACAACAATGGATCCAGAAAAAAGAACGTTATTGAAAGCAACAATAGAAGATGCTATCTTGGCAGATGAGATATTTACTATATTAATGGGAGATAAAGTTGAGCCAAGAAGAGAATTTATCAGAAATAATGCTAAAAAAGTAAGTAATTTAGATGTTTAGCACTAATACGAGGTGAAGTACATGAATTTGAACGAGGGAAAAATCATTGAAACAGATATAAACAAAGAAATGAAGAAGTGCTATATTGACTATGCTATGAGTGTTATAGTTGGTCGTGCACTACCTGATGTTAGAGATGGATTAAAGCCTGTTCATAGAAGAATATTATTTTCTATGCATGAGTTAGGATTAGCGCCAGAAAAAGGATATAGAAAATGTGCAAGAATAGTTGGAGAAGTTTTAGGTAAATATCACCCACATGGTGATTCTTCAGTATATGGTGCATTAGTTAGAATGGCGCAAGATTTTTCACTTAGATATATGCTTGTAAATGGGCATGGAAATTTTGGTTCTGTAGATGGAGACAATCCAGCAGCTATGAGGTATACGGAAGCTAAAATGAATAAAATAGCAGCTGAAATGTTAAGAGATATTACAAAAGATACTGTAAATTTCATACCAAACTTTGATGGAGAAGAACAAGAACCATCTGTATTACCGTCAAGATATCCAAACCTTTTGGTTAATGGTTCATCAGGTATAGCAGTAGGAATGGCCACTAATATTCCACCACATAATTTAGGTGAAGTTATAGATGGTACATTAATGCTTATGGATAATCCAGATGTTTCAATACTAGAATTGATGACTGTAATAAAAGGACCAGATTTCCCAACAGGTGCAATTATAATGGGTAAAGCTGGAATAAGATCTGCTTATGAAACAGGAAGAGGAAAAATTCTAGTTAGAGCTAAGGCTGAAATCGAAGAAGAAAATGGAAGAAACAAAATAATAGTAACAGAAATACCATATCAAGTTAATAAAGCTAAGCTTATAGAAA
>X276_Barnacle_Goose__coassemble_369_pt1 | contig 16521 bp, 15 predicted proteins | sample X276_Barnacle_Goose__metabat2_low_PE_010 | metagenome-assembled genome bin X276_Barnacle_Goose
ATATTAACTTCTTTAATTATCTTTAATAGATTGTTATCAAAATTTATAATTTCTTCTTCTAGCTTATTAGCTTTAAAGCCTAGATGGCCACCAGCTAATGGACCTTCTACTATTATTGCATCGGCAGTTCTATTAAAGTGTTTTTTCCAATAACTTAAAATTACTTTTGCAGCCTTTGATGAAGAAACAATAGGGATTATTTTTATTGAAGAGTCTTTTGTTAGGCTAGGTAATGTTAGTGGTAGGCCAGCACCAGATATAATTAGATCAGCACCAGCTTCAATACTTGCTTTAACATGTTCAGCATAATTATTCATTGCAACCATTAAATTAACACCTATTATTCCATTGGAGCTTATTTCTTTTGCTTTTTTTATGTGATTAGTTAAACCGCGAAGGTTAGCATTTAATGTATTAGTTTCAAAATCCTCTTCCATATAACCAGCATGAGCGCCAGAAATCACACCAATAGCACCACATTTTGCTACATTACCTGCAAGATTTGATAATGATACGCCTACCCCCATACCACCTTGAATTATAGGAATTTTAGCTACTAGATTTGAAATTATTAATGGTTTTATATTCATAATTTTCTCCTTTATTTGTAATTAATAATACTTTGATAATCAAAATATTATTAATAGTATATTCTACATATTAAAAAAAAACAATAATTTTAGTTGAAAAATACTGATGTTGACAAATAAAAAAAAAAGGAATATCATAATATTACTTTGATAGTCAAAATAAGGAGATGGAGGTGAAATATTGAATCTTACAGTAAAAGATAAAGTTCTTATATCATCCTTTACAGCTTTAACAGCTATAGGTGCATATATAAGAGTACCAATTCCGTATATTCCATTTACAATGCAATTTTTCTTTTGTGGTATGAGTGGAGTTATTTTAGGCGGAAGAAAGGGAGCTTTATCACAATTATTTTATGTAATCATAGGTCTAATGGGAATACCTATTTTCACAAAAGGGGGAGGCCTACAGTATATTTTTGAACCTAGTTTTGGTTATCTTATTGGACTTATATTTGCAGCATATGTAATTGGTAAAACTACTTATTCTAAGGAGATTAACTTTAGAAATATATTTTTTTCGAATTTATTAGGACTAGGAATTATTTATTTTATTGGAATTATTTATTTATATATTATTAATAAATTTTATTTAGGAACAAACATGACTTTAAAACTTGCTATTTATTATGGATTTATTATAACTATATTAGGAGATATAATTAAAGCATTATTGGTAGCAGGAATTAGTATGAGAATATTATCACAGGTGAGTATGGGTATGAATAATAGATAAAATTACACAATTAAGTTTGATTATCAAATATTTTGACGAACAAGATTAATAAAAGAATAGAAAGAGGCGGAAAATGAAGAAAGTGAAAATAGTTGGATTTGGTCATTATTGTCCAGATAATATTATTAAAAATAGAGATATTGGAGAGCTTGTAGATACTAGTGATGAGTGGATTATTAAAAGAACAGGTATTAAGGAAAGGAGAATATCAGATGGAGAAGGAACAGTAGATTTGGCTTGTAAAGCAGCTTTAGAGGCATTAAATAATAGTAACTGCAATAAAGATGATATTGATTTAATAGTAGTTGCAACGACATCTCCAGATAAAATTATGCCATCTACGGCTTGTAGCATTCAAGGTATTTTAGGTTGTAAGAATGCAGCAGCCTTTGATGTATCAGCGGCTTGTTCGGGTTTTGTATATGCATTAATTGTGGCATCTAGTTTAATTAGAACAACTGATAAAAAAAGAGCATTAGTGATAGGATCAGAGGTTTTATCTAGATTTGTAGATTGGAAGGATAGGAGCACTTGTATATTATTTGGTGATGGAGCAGGAGCTGCAATAATAGAAGTTACTAATGAGAGAGAAGGAATATTAAGCACTTGTTTTTTATCAGATGGTGAGATTGGAGCTGAGGCTTTAGTAGCAGGTGAATTAGAATTAAATACACCATTTACAAAAGAAAGTATAGAAGAAAAAAGATATATAAAAATGAATGGTGGAGTAGTATTTAAATTTGCTATAGATATATTACCTAAAGTAATAAAAGAATTATTAGATAAGAGTAATGAAGATATATCAAATATTAAGTATATAGTGCCACATCAAGCTAATTTAAGAATTATTGAAGAGTCAGCAAAAAGATTAAAAATAGATAAGAATAAGTTTTATATTAATCTTGATAAGTATGGGAATACTTCAGCAGCAAGTATTCCCATTGCATTAAGTGAGCTTTATGAAAAAGGCCTTGTAAAAAAAGGCGATAAAATTATTTTAGCAGCATTTGGTGGCGGATTAACCTGGGCTGGAGCATTAATAGAAATTTAGGAGGAGAATTAAAATGATATTTGAAAAAATTAAAGAAATAATAATAGATCAATTAGGTGTTAATGAGGAAGATATAAAATTAGAAACAAACTTTATTGAAGGTTTAGGCGTAGACTCATTAGATTTATTTCAAATTGTAATGGATATTGAAGATGCATTTGATGTAAAAGTTGAGGAAGTTGAAAAGATAAAAACTGTAGGTGATGCTGTGAATTATATAGAAGGTGTTATAGGAAAATAAAATGGAGGAAATCTAATGAATAATAGTGTTTGTAAATTATTAAATATTAAATATCCTATTTTTCAAGGGGCAATGGCTTGGGTTTCTGACAGTTCTTTAGCAGCTGCAGTTTCAAATGGAGGTGGCCTTGGAATAATAGCAGGCGCAAATGCGCCTGCTAGCTTGATAAGAGAAGAAATTAGAAAAACAAAAAAGTTAACAAATAAGCCATTTGGATTAAATATAATGTTACTTTCTGATAATGCAGATGAATTGGCTAATATTGCAATAGAAGAAGGTGTAAAAGTAATTACTACTGGAGCGGGTAATCCAGGTAAATATATAAGTAAGTGGAAGAAAGCAGGAATAAAGGTTATTCCTGTTGTAGCATCAGTTGCCCTTGCAAAGAGAATGGAAAGATCAGGAGTAGATGCAATAATAGCAGAAGGTTGTGAGTCTGGAGGCCATATAGGTAAGTTAACTACTATGGTTTTAATGCCACAAGTTGTAGATGCAGTGAAAATACCTGTTATAGCTGCTGGTGGAATTGGTGATGGTAGAGGGGTTGCAGCTTCTTTTATGTTAGGAGCAAGTGGAGTTCAAGTAGGAACTAGATTTTTAGTTGCAGATGAATGTACTATACATGATAACTATAAAAATGCAGTTATTAAAGCAAGTGATATAGATACTGTTGTAACAGGTAGAATTACAGGGCATCCAGTTCAAGTTATAAAAAATAAATTAGCAAGAGAATATTTAAAGCTTGAAAATAATAAGGCTCCAATAGAAGAATTAGAGGAAGTTGGAAGAGGTGCTCTTAAAAAAGCAGTAAAAGATGGAGATGTTGACGATGGATCATTAATGGCAGGTCAAATTTCAGGCTTAGTTAACAAGACTCAAAGTGCTAAAGAAATAATAGAAGAAATGTTTAAGGAATATGAAAATATTATAAAGAGTCTTTAAAGGGGGATATATGGGTATAGCATTTGTTTTTTCAGGTCAAGGTTCTCAGTATATAGGAATGGGAAAAGAATTATACGAAAATATTCCTTTATGTAGAGAAGTATTTGATAGAGGAAATAGTATTTTAGATTTTAATATAAAGGATCTAATATTTAATGGAGATAAAGACGTATTAAATATTACTGAAAATACTCAACCGGCTATTTTAATGACTTCAATAGCAGCTATGATGGCTTTGGAAAAAAGTGATATAAAAGCAGATATTGTTGCCGGATTAAGTCTTGGAGAATATACAGCTTTAATTGCATCAAAAACTTTATCTTTTGAAGATGGGTTAGCTTTAGTTAAAAAGAGAGGGAGATTTATGCAAGAGGCTGTTCCTGTTGATATTGGGAAAATGGTGGCTGTAATTGGATTACCATTAGATAAATTAAATCTAGTAGTTCAAGAGGCGAGTAACAAAGGCATAGTAGAAATTGCAAATTATAATACTAAAAATCAAATAGTTATAGGTGGAGAAAAAGAAGCAGTAGACTTAGCTAAAGATTTAGCTATAAAAGAAGGAGCAAAAAGAGTAATAGAATTAAAAGTTTCAGGACCATTTCATACATCCCTTCTTGAAGAAGCATCAATAAAGCTTAAAGAGGAACTTAAAAATATAAAATTTAATGATCCTATTATAAAAATTATATCTAATGTTACAGCTGACTTTGTTAATAGTAAAGAGGATATAAAAGATTTACTTACAAAGCAAGTTAAAACATCTGTTAGATTAAATGAAACTATAGAAAGAATGATTTCTAATGATATTGATACATTTATAGAAATTGGACCGGGAAGAGTATTGAGTAGCTTTATAAGAGAAATTGCTAAAGATAAAGAAGCTACTGTAAAAATATTTAATGTAGAAGATATGAAGTCATTAGAAAAGACTATAAAAGGAGTATCGAGTTAAATGATAAAAAATAAAAATGTAATAATCACCGGAGGAACTAGAGGGATAGGTAGGGAAATTGCTATTACTTTAGCTGAAAATGGAGCTAATATTGCTATTAATTATAGAAATTATAATGAAGGTATAGAAACTTTAATAGAAAAGTTAAAAAGCTTTGGAGTAAAGGTAATAGCTATAAAATGTGATGTTAGCAATGGAAATGAAGTTATTAATTTTATGAAAGAAGTTTTAACTAGCTTTGAAAGTATAGATGTTTTAGTTAACAATGCTGGGATAACTAAAGATGGATTAATATTAAGAATGGAAGAAAAAGATTTTGAAGATGTTATTAATGTAAATTTAAAAGGTACATTTAACACTACTAAAGCAGCAGCTAAAGTAATGGTAAAACAAAGACATGGAAAAATAATAAATATTTCATCTATAGTTGGAATAACAGGAAATGCAGGTCAATGTAATTATGCTGCGTCTAAAGCTGGTGTTATAGGCTTTTCAAAATCTATTGCAAGAGAGCTAGCGGGAAGAAATATAAACGTAAATGTTATTGCACCAGGTTATATAGATACAGATATGACAAGTAGTTTAAACGAAAAGGTTAAGGAAGATGTTTTAAAAAGCATTCCTATTAAGAAAATAGGAAGTCCTAAGGATGTAGCAAATTTAGTTTTATTCTTATCATCTAATTTATCAAATTATATTACAGGTCAAGTGATAAATGTAGATGGTGGAATGGTTATGCTTTAGTAAGGAGTAAGTATATGAATAGAAGAGTAGTAGTTACAGGTCTAGGAGCTATAACACCTATTGGTAATTCAATAGAAAGCTTTTGGAAGTCTGTTAAGGAAAATAAAAATGGTATAGATAAAATAACACTTTTTAATACAGAAGATTTAAAAGTAAAGCTTGCATCAGAAGTTAAAGATTTTAATCCAGAAGAGTATTTAGGTAAAAAACACTCTAAAAGAATTGATAGATATTCACAGTTTGCATTAGTTGCAGCTAAGGAGTGTATGAAGGATAGCAATTTAGATTTAGATACTATAGATAAAGAAAGATTTGGTGTAATTTTTGGTTCGGGTATAGGAGGACTTTCTACAATAGAAAATCAAATAAAAACCATAGTAAAAAAAGGAGCTAGTAGAGTTTCTCCGTTAACTATTCCAATGTCAATTTCTAATATGGCAGCTGGAGTTATTGCAATAGAATTTGGAATTCTTGGAAGTTGTATAAGTGTAACTTCGGCTTGTGCTACTTCAACTCATTGTATTGGAGAAGCTTATAGAAGCATAAAGGATGGATATTTAGATAGAGCGTTAGTTGGAGGCTCAGAAGCTTCTATATGTGAATTTGGAATTGCAGGATTTGAAGCTTTAACAGCCCTTAGTAAAAGCCAAGATATAAATAGAAGCTCAATACCTTTTGATAAAGATAGGAATGGATTTGTTATGGGGGAGGGAGCAGGAGCTCTTATATTAGAAGATTTAGAAAGTGCTTTAAAGCGAAGTGCAAAAATCTATGGAGAAGTTGTAGGCTATGGAACAACTTGCGATGGATATCATATGACATCACCAAGACTAGATGGAGATGGAGCTTATAGAGCAATTAGAGATGCATTAAAAAATGCGAATATTTCCTCTAGTGAAGTATCATATATAAATGCACATGGAACTTCAACTGAAATAAATGATAAGGTTGAAACATTGGCTATTAAGAAAGCTTTTTTAGAAAATGCAAAAAATGTTTATGTAAGCTCTACTAAATCAATGACTGGACATTTACTTGGAGCAGCAGGAGCTATTGAGGCTATAATTTCAATTAAAGCATTACAAGATAGTTTTATACCTGCAAATATTAATTATATAAATAAGGATGAAGAATGTGATTTAAATTTAGTTATTAATAAAGGTATAAATAAAGAAATAGAGTATTCTATGTCAAATTCACTAGGTTTTGGTGGCCATAATGGAACTCTTATATTTAAAAAGTGGAGAGGTATATGATATGTTAAATTATGAACAAATAAAAGAAATAATAAAGTCTATAGATGATTCATCCATTAGAGTCTTTGAGTTTCAGTATGAAGATATGACTCTAAAACTTAGTAAGAATAATGAGAACTTTAATAATGTGAAAAATGATAATAGGGAAATGAAAGGTTCTTTAGACGAAATTAAAACATCAGACTTTAATAATACAGATAATAACATAAAAAAAATTAAAGACCAAGAAGTTGTAGAATATTCAAAGGATGAAGAATTAAAAGTTATTAAATCTCCATTAGTAGGAACCTATTATTCATCATCTACACCAGGAGGAATACCTTTTGCGGAGGTAGGTAGCAAAGTTAAAAAAGGAGATGTCCTTTGTATAGTAGAAGCAATGAAAATAATGAATGAAATAACTTCGGATTTTGATGGTGAAATAGTTGAAATTTTAAGAAAAGATGATGATATTGTAGAGTTTGGAATGGAGCTATTTAAAATAAAATAAAATAAAATAAAATAAGTAGGTGAAAATTTTGGATATTAAAGAAATTATGGAAATAATTCCTCATAGATATCCCTTTCTTTTAATAGATAGGGTTGAAAGTTTAGTTGAAAATAAAATAGTAGCAATAAAAAATGTAACTATGAATGAACAGTTTTTTCAAGGTCATTTTCCTGTAGAACCAGTTATGCCAGGAGTGTTGATTATAGAAGCACTTGCGCAAGCTGGAGCCGTTGCACTGTTAAAGAGAGAAGAGTTTAAAGGGAAAATTGCTTATTTTGGAGGAATAAGTAATGCTAAATTTAGACGAAAGGTTGTTCCAGGAGATATATTAAAGCTAGAAGTAGAGCTTACTAAAATAAGAGGAGCAGCAGGAATAGGTAAAGGAATAGCTTATGTAAATAATAATAAAGTCTGCGAAGCAGAATTAACCTTTATGGTAGGGTAATGAAGAGGTGTTTTTATGATTAAAAAGGTTTTAATAGCCAATAGAGGTGAAATAGCAGTTAGAATAATAAGAGCTTGCAGAGAACTTGGAATTAAAACTGTTGCTATTTATTCAGAAGTTGATAAGGATGCTATGCATACTCAGCTTGCAGATGAAGCTATTTGTGTTGGAAAGCCTAGATCAAGAGATTCATATCTAAATGAAATTAATATTATAAGTGCAGCAGTTATTACTAAATGTAATGCAATTCATCCGGGCTTTGGTTTTTTGTCTGAAAATTCTTATTTTGCATCTATATGTAATGAGTCTAATATAAAGTTTATTGGACCAAGTAGTGAAACCATAGGGATTATGGGACATAAATCTAAAGCTAGAGAGATAATGAAAAATGCGGGTGTCCCAGTAATTCCAGGAAGTGATGGAATAATTAAAGATATTGAGAATGCTTATATAGAAGCAAAAAAAATAGGGTATCCAGTAATGATAAAAGCAGCTTTAGGTGGTGGGGGAAAAGGAATAAGAATAGTTAATAATGAAAAAGAACTAGAAAATGCCTATTATACCGCAAAATCAGAAGCAAAAACAAATTTTAAAGATGATTCAGTGTATATGGAAAAGTTTATAGAAAAACCAAGACATATAGAGTTTCAAATTTTAGGTGATGAACATGGAAATATTGTTCATTTAGGAGAACGAGATTGTACTATACAAAGAAGAAATCAGAAAGTTCTTGAGGAAGCACCCTCTTTTATTTTAGGAAATGAATTAAGAGATAAAATAGGTAGGGTAGCTATTAAGGCAGCAAAGGCAGTTAATTATATAAATGCAGGAACTATTGAATTTTTAGTTGATAAATATAATAATTTTTATTTTATGGAAATGAATACAAGAATTCAAGTTGAACATCCTACTACTGAAATGGTGACATCTATAGATATAGTAAAAGAGCAAATTAAAATTGCTGCTGGTGAAAAGCTATCATTTACACAAAATGAAGTAGAAATAAGAGGTCATGCAATAGAATGTAGGATAAATGCAGAAAATCCAAGGAATGGATTTGCGCCATCTCCGGGAAAAATAGAATTTTTAAATTTACCAGGGGGAAATGGGATAAGAGTAGATACCGCAGTTTATTCAGGATATATAATACCACCTACCTATGACTCTATGATAGCAAAGTTAATAGCTTATGGTAAGAATAGAGAAGAAGCTATAAATAAGATGCTTAGGGCTTTAGATGAATTTGTAATTGAAGGTATTGATAGTAATATAGAACTTCAAATAGATATATTAAACAATGAAATATTTCGTTTAGGAGACTATGATACTAGTTTTATAAATAGAGAATATAATTTATAGTTGGTGAAAAAGTATGGGAATATTTAAAAAAAGACAATACGGAGTAATTAATATAACAGATGAAGAGGATACTGCTGTAGTACCAGATGGAGCATGGATAAAATGTAGTAAATGTAATAAGATTTTATATAAAAAGTACCTAGAAAAAGACTTAAATATATGTAGTAATTGTAATTATTATTTTAGGTTAGGGGGATATGAACGAGTAGCACAAATTTGCGATAAAAATAGTTTTAAGGAATTTAATAAATATATGGAATCTAAAAATCCAATGAATTTTCCAAATTATGAGGAAAAATTAAAGGATAATAAAGAAAAAAGTAAAAGTTATGAAGCAGTAATAACTGGAGAATCTAAAATTGGAGGCAATAAAGTAATTATTGCAGTTATGGATTCAAAGTTTCTTATGGGAAGTATGGGAACTGTAGTTGGAGAAAAAATAACTTTAGCTATTGAATATGCAACAAAAAGGAAGCTTCCGATTATAATTTTTACAGCATCAGGAGGAGCGAGAATGCAGGAGGGAATCTTTTCATTAATGCAAATGGCTAAAATAAGTAATGCTCTTGCTAAACATAATGAAGAAGGACTTCTTTATATAACAGTTTTAACAGATCCAACAACAGGAGGAGTTACAGCAAGTTTTGCTATGCTTGGAGATATAATACTTGCAGAAACTAATGCTTTAGTAGGTTTTGCAGGAAGACGTGTAATAGAAGGAACTATAAGAGAAAAATTACCAGATAAGTTTCAAAGTGCAGAATTTTTATTAGAAAATGGATTTATAGATAGTATTATAAAAAGAGAAAATTTGAAGGGGATACTTTCAAATCTTCTTAACTTGCATAAAGGGAAGGATGAGTAGTTGTGCTTAGTAAAATTAAAGCTTGGGATAGGCTAACAATTTCAAGAATGGTAGAACGACCAACAACACTTGATTATATAAAAAATATATTTACAGATTTTTTTGAATGTCATGGAGATAGAGCCTTTAAAGATGATAAGTCAATAGTAGGTGGAATTGCTTTTCTAAATAATATACCAGTGACTATAGTTGGAATTCAAAAGGGGAAAAATTTGAAGGAAAATGTAGAAAGAAACTTTGGGTCTCCTCATCCTGAAGGATACAGAAAAGCTTTAAGGATTATGAAACAAGGTGAGAAGTTTAATAGGCCAATTATTTGTTTTATTAACACGGCAGGAGCATGTTGTGGAATTGAAGCAGAAGAAAGAGGGCAAGGAGAAGCTATTGCAAGAAATTTAATAGAAATATCTCAAATAAAAGTTCCTATAATTTCAATAATAATAGGAGAAGGTGGAAGTGGTGGAGCCTTAGCCCTAGCATGTGGAGATCGGGTATGGATGCTTGAAAACTCAGTTTATTCTATTCTTTCTCCAGAGGGTTTTGCATCAATACTTTTAAAAGATTCTTCAAAGTCTAAGGAAGTTGCAGAAACTATGGGGATAACATCTTATGAGTTGATGAAAAGAGGAATAATTGAAAAAATAATAAAAGAACCCAAAGGTGGAGCTCACTTAAATATAGAATTAGTGGCAAGTTCTCTGAAGAAAGAATTAATAAAAGAAATAAAGTTATTACAAAGTAAGAATAAGAAGGAACTTTTAGATGAAAGATATTTAAGATTTAGAAAATTCTCTTAGTTAATAAGTATTAGATGTAAAAATAAATCTAATACTTATTACTTTGATAAAAAATATCTTATCTAATACATAATATATTAACTAAATAGGAGATTAGTAGAATCTAAGAGAAACTTCTCCAGAAGCGATATTCCTTTCATTATTATAGATATCCTTTACTAATAAAGATCCATCTTCTAAAATATCAATTGGTGTGACAATTTCAGAATTACATCTAGATATCAAGCTAACTTTTTTATTTAATATAAAGGAGTTAGCTTTATATTTGTTTAAAATAATAGCTTTATTATTATTTAAAAGCTCATTATAATTTTCTTCAAATATTGAAATAAATTTAATAAGGATTTCATTTTTATCATAAGTATTTCCAGTACTTATCTTTAAGGAGGTAGCTATAGGCTTAAGATCATCACTAAAGTCTTCTTTTTCAACATTAACATTTATACCTATGCCAATAATAATGTAATCTAATTTATTATTTATAATTTTAGATTCAGTTAAAATTCCACACAACTTTTTATTATCCAATATAATATCATTAGGCCATTTTATATATGTACTTATATTAAAGGCTTTAAAAGTATCATTTAAGGCTACAGAAGTTAAAATAGGAATAAAATTTAAGTCGCTTATTAGAATTTTAGGTTTTAATAGTATAGAAAATAATAGAGATTTACCCTTTGGAGAGCTCCAACTTCTACCTTTGGTACCACGTCCAGATTTTTGGACATCACTAACAACTACAGTCATATTATTAAAATCATCTAAAGTTAAGTTTCTACAATAATTATTAGTCGAATCTATTTCATCTAAAAAAATAAAATCTATATCAGGATAAAGTTCTTTTAAAATTATAGTGAATCACCACCTTTTACAATATTATACACTATTTTAACTAAATAGAGGGCAAAATAAAACTTTAATTAAGCAATATTGATATTTTAATAACAATAAGAATGATATAAAAATATCTATGTTCCAATAAAAGGGTTACAATATAAAGGATTACAATGATATAAATAATTCAGAAAAATATAAATAATAAGAAGAATAAAAAAATATAAAAAAGTCGAATAAGAATAAAAAATATATATAAATGTGAGTATTTATATAAATATATGTATAGTAAGATAGGGATATAACTTGTTTAATAGCTCTTTATAATATCTGTAAAAAAAGAATTTGGTAAAATAATAAAAAAGTTTCCAGAAAAAGATTGACAAAAAAAACACAATGTATTACAATAAGTTTGTGGTCAGGAAAATAGATTACAAGATAAAATAACAAATTAAATTAGTAAATTAGTAAATAAAAATAAATATAAATATACTCTAGGAGGAATAACTATGACAATTAAAGTTACAAACGCAAAAGAGTTAACTGAAAGAATAAAGGATTTAAGAGCAGCACAAAAAGAATTCGCTACATTTACTCAAGAACAAGTGGATAATATTTTTAGAGAAGCGGCAATTGCTGCAAATAATGCGAGAATTAAATTAGCTAAAATGGCTGTTGCAGAAACAGGTATGGGAATAGTAGAAGATAAGGTTATAAAAAACCATTTTGCAGCAGAATATATATATAATCAATATAAGGATATGAAGACTTGTGGAATTATAGAAAAGGATAGTACTTTTGGAATAACTAAAGTTGCAGAGCCAATTGGAGTTATAGCAGCAATAGTACCAACAACTAATCCAACTTCAACAGCAATATTTAAAACATTAATAGCATTAAAAACAAGAAATGCTATAATAATAAGCCCACATCCAAGAGCAAAGAATTCAACAATTGAAGCAGCTAGAATAGTTTTAGATGCAGCAGTTAAAGCTGGAGCACCAGAAGGAATAATAGCTTGGATAGATGAACCATCAGTTGAATTATCACAAAACGTAATGAGAGAATCAGATTTAATATTAGCAACAGGTGGACCTGCAATGGTTAAGGCAGCTTATTCATCAGGTAGACCAGCATTAGGAGTTGGAGCAGGAAATACTCCAGCAATAATCGATGAAACAGCTCACATTAAAATGGCTGTAAACTCAATATTACTTTCAAAAACTTTTGATAATGGTGTGATTTGTGCATCGGAGCAAAGCATATTAGTTATGGATAAAGTTTATGATGAAGTTAAACGTGAATTATCAGATAGAGGCGCTTATATATTAAAGGATGAAGAAGTAGATAAGGTTAGAAAGGTAATTTTAAATGAAAAGGGTGGATTAAATGCAGATATAGTTGGTCAATCAGCATTTAAAATAGCTAAAATGGCTGGAGTTACTGTTCCAGAAACTGCTAAGGTTTTAATTGGAGAAATTGAATCAGTAGAACGTGAAGAAGCATTCTCACATGAAAAATTATCACCAGTATTAGGTATGTATAAGGTTAAGACTTTTGATGAAGCTTTAACTAAAGCTTGTAGATTAATAGAATTAGGTGGATTTGGTCATACTTCAGTTCTTTATACAGATCAATCTAAATCAAGAGATAGAGTAGAATCTTTTGGAGCGGCTATGAAAACTGCAAGAACATTAATAAATATGCCAGCTTCACAAGGTGCAATTGGAGATGTATTTAACTTTAGATTAGCTCCATCATTAACACTTGGGTGTGGTTCATGGGGTGGAAACTCAGTTTCAGAAAATGTTGGTCCAAAACACTTAATTAACATTAAGAGTGTTGCGGAAAGGAGAGAAAATATGCTTTGGTTTAGAGTTCCAGAAAAAACTTACTTCAAACATGGATGCTTACCTATAGCCCTACAAGAGTTACATGAAATGGGTAAAAAGAAAGTATTTATAGTAACAGATAAGGTATTATTCGATCTTGGATATACTCATAAAGTTACATCAGTACTTGATGAATATAAAATAGATTACAAAATATTCACAGATGTTGAACCAGATCCAACATTAAAGACAGCTAAAGCTGGAGCTAAGGAAATGTTAAACTTTAACCCAGATGTTATAATTTCATTAGGTGGAGGATCACCAATGGACGCAGCTAAAATTATGTGGGTTATGTATGAACATCCAGAAGTTAAATTTGAAGAATTAGCTATGACATTTATGGATATAAGAAAAAGAGTATGTAAGTTCCCAACTATGGGAGAAAAAGCAATGATGATTGCTATCCCAACATCAGCAGGAACAGGTTCAGAAGTAACACCTTTTGCAGTTATAACTGATGAAAAAACAGGAGTTAAATATCCACTTGCAGATTATGAATTAACTCCAGACATGGCTATTGTTGATGCAGAACTTATGATGAGTATGCCAAGAGGGTTAACAGCAGCTTCAGGAGTAGATGCTTTAACACATGCTATAGAAGCATATGTATCAGTACTTGCATCAGAATACACTAATGGAATGGCTTTAGAAGCTATAAGATTAATATTCAAATACTTACCACAAGCTTATAATGAAGGAACAACTAACATTAAAGCAAGAGAAAAAATGGCTCATGCTTCATCAATGGCAGGTATGGCGTTTGCTAACTCATTCTTAGGAGTTTGTCATTCAATGGCTCATAAATTAGGAGCATTCCATCATGTACCACATGGTATTGCAAATGCATTATTAATAAATGAAACAATTAAATTTAATGCAACAGATGCACCGGTTAAGCAAGCGGCATTCCCACAATATAAATATCCAAATGCTGGCTGGAGATATGCAAGAATTGCTGATTACCTAGGATTAGGTGGAAATAGTGAAGCAGAAAAAGTTGACTTACTAATAAAGGCAATTGATGAGTTAAAGGCTACAGTTGGAATGCCATTAACAATTGAAGCTGCTGGAGTGAGCAGAGAAAGTTTCTATAACAATTTAGAAGACATGGTAGATCAAGCATTTGATGATCAATGTACAGGAGCTAACCCAAGATATCCTCTAATGAGTGAAATCAAACAAATGTATGTAAATGCATTTGAGGGAGTGAAATCACCAGTTAAAGAAACTAAGAAAAAGAAATAATTAATTAATATGGTTTAAATAGATAAAAGTCCTAAGGATTAGTCCTTAGGGCTTTTTTATTATTTTTTAGGAAATTATAATAAATTAAAATGATGGATAAGTCTAAGAGAGTAGAAAAAAACTAATAGTACATTTAAGTAGATTTTGTTTCATATAGTTTTAATTTACTTGGGGCTGTATAAATTATAAATCTTATACGAGCTATTGCTAGACATTAGATGAATTGCATTGATATACAAAAAATATTACTATAGCAAATTTGAAAGAATATTAAAAAAGTGAATAGAAAATTATAGAGATAAAAGCATGGTATATGTTAATATATAATTAAAGTAATTAAATAGTAGGAAGTTAGAAAAAAGACTTATTTGTTAGACTATATAATTAGAATGGAGAGTTTAGAAATGTATAAACCTTTAGCTGAACTTATAAGGCCACAAGAACTTTCGGAAGTTTGTGGTCAACAACATATATTAGGAAAAAATAAAATACTAGATAGAATAGTGAGAAGTGGAGCTATATCAAATATGATTTTTTATGGGCCTCCTGGAGTTGGAAAAACAACAGTTGCAAATATAATTGCAAAAAAAGCAGGGAAGCGATTTTATAAGTTGAATGCTACAAATTCATCTTTGAAAGATATTCAGGATATAACTAGTGAGTTAGATACATTTATGGGGATGAATGGGGTTATTTTATATTTGGATGAGATTCAAAATTTTAATAAGAAGCAGCAACAATCTCTTTTGGAGTATATAGAGGATGGAAGAATAACTTTAATAGCATCCACTACGGAAAATCCATATCATTATATTTTTAAAGCGCTACTTAGCAGATCTACTATTTTTGAGTTTAAGCCAATAGAAGAGGTTGATATAAAAAAAGCTTTAAAAAGAGCGGTTGAAATAAAAATGAAAGACTATAAGGAAACTGCTTTGGAAGTCACAAAAGAGGCTATTGATTATTTGGCTGTTTATTGTAATGGAGATGTTCGAAAAGCTATTAATGGATTGGAAGTAGCTTTAAGCTCTACAAATCCTAATGAAGATGGCGTTTTATTAATTGATTTAGATATAGTTCGTGATTCCACTCAGAGCAAAGTAGTGGCTTATGATATGAAGGGTGACAGTCATTATGATATTTTAAGTGCCTTTCAAAAATCTATTCGTGGAAGTGATCCAGATGCAGCTATTCATTATTTAGCTAGATTAATAAAAGCTGGAGATTTAATATCTATTTGTAGGAGATTGCTTGTTATAGCATCGGAGGATATAGGTCTTGCTTATCCACAAGCTAGTATTATAGTAAAATCTTTAATGGATACTGCAAGAGAGCTTGGTTTTCCAGAGGCTAGAATTCCACTAGCGCAGGCTACTATATTACTTGCTACAAGCCCAAAGTCAAATACAGCTTATTTAGCTATAGATGCAGCACTTAATGATTTAGAAAATTTGAGAGTTTCGGATATTCCAAATTCTATGAAGGATGCTCACTATAGTGGGGCATCAAGTCTTGGAAGAGGGGTAACTTATAAATATCCTCATAATTATGAAAATAACTATATACCACAGCAATATCTTCCAGATAATTTAAAGGGTAAGAAATATTATGAATATGGTAATAATAAGTTAGAAAGAACTACAGCTGAGTATTGGAAAAGAATAAAAGGTTAGTAGTAATAATTAAGTGATATATTATTACAAAGTATAAGGGTTTTATTTTAAATTCTTATACTTTTTTATTGAAAAAAACATAGTATTAAAAATGAAAAAATAATATTGACAATAGCAGAGTGAATTGCTAAGATATAAAAGAAAGACTAGTAAAGTAGTCAACAATAAGGGGTGACAGAGATGAAACTTTCTACTAAAGGTAGATATGGCGTAAAAGCGATGGTTGATCTTGCTATTCATTATGGCGATGCACCTGTTTCAATAAAGACAATTTCAAAAAGACAGAATATATCTGAGTATTATTTAGAACAATTATTTTCTCCACTTAGAAAAGCTGGGCTAATAAAAAGTATTAGAGGGGCTCAAGGTGGGTATGTTTTAAATAAAACACCAGATCAAATAA
>X276_Barnacle_Goose__coassemble_373_pt1 | contig 16429 bp, 14 predicted proteins | sample X276_Barnacle_Goose__metabat2_low_PE_010 | metagenome-assembled genome bin X276_Barnacle_Goose
GGATTAACATTTTGATATCCGTTATTCATTCCACTCATATTTGGATCAATATTTTGATATCCACTATCTATTTTGCCATTTTCAGCCTCTACTTCAATTGAACCCATCATATTTTTATCCATATTAATCATACCACTTCCCCCTTAATTACTTCTTCAATATCTTTGAAAGAACACTTTGCTTTAAATTTACAATAGACCTATATGTTGATTTATAATTCATCTGTTCAAGTCTACTTACATTAACTATATTTTCTTTTAATATCTTATTTATATTAAATAATCCTGATGGATTAAATATGACTATATCCATTCCAATATTATGTAAATAACCTAGGAGCATAACCATAGAATCTGAAATACTATCTTCATTATTTAGATATATTACAATTTTCGGAATATTCCCTATAAAATCAAAATTATCTATCATTCTAACAATATCTTCATTAAGCGAAAGTACTAATACAAATAACTTCAGTATATCCTCTTTATCCAAATTCTTAACATATATGTTTTTATCTGAAATAGTTTCATTAAATTTTTTCAGTATAAAATCCTGAACTTCATTGCTATATTTTCCAAACTTATATATTGGTAATTTCTTAACTTCCTCTATATCAAATGTTCCATCGCTCAATTGACAAAACATTAGTTGATACATATCATCAGTTACTATATATTCTTTTGATATATTCCCGTCATTAAAAAATATAGTGTTATTTGATTTTATACAATGCCTTACTAATTTTTGATACTCAAATTGGTTTGAATATTGACCATCTATCTTATAAAAAAAACAAGGTATTTTAACTACATCTAAATTTACTTTAAACCCTTCTCTTAGCCTTGATGGTTCATCCCAATATATAAATATATCTTCTAATCTAGTATCATATAGCAAACTTTTAGTGTATCCATTTCTAAACTGCCACGGTTTATACATACCCGTATTATCAAAAAGTTGTTGTTGCACATCTCTTTCTATTTGCTTAGTTATGCCTTCTACACTTTCAATAGCTTGTCCCCTAGAGGATTTTATTTCAAAAGACTCAATTGCGAGTATTCCCATATCCTTTTCACATTTACTTAAATTATCTATATCTATATCTTCGAAATATTCTTCCTTTAAAGGATTTATATAAACTACATCAGCACCCATAAGATATACTATAATTAAAAGATAAATTTCATGTCTTTCTATGTTTCCATAATAAATACATTTAGGACTTATATCATCATTAAAATTAATTTCTCTAAAAAAACTATATATCCATACTATTATCTTTGTTATAAAGTTATTTCTTATATTATCATTGAAAAAATTTTCATTTCCTACAGATAATCTAACTACATAGCCTAAAGCATTTAAAAATTTAGAATTAGTTTCTATATCATCAAATATATTTATTTCTTGATGCTCTATATTTTCTACATCCATAGAACCTAATTCATTATAGATATATTGTATTAATTCCATTTCACCCTTCATTGGTATTGTTCCATCAAAGATAACACATTTTTCTTTATGTTCATCACATTTTACCTTTAAAGACTTTAATATATTATCATAATTACTAGTATCATCCACACCTATAAATCTATAGAAATAAGGTTTTGAACTTGTATATCCATTATCCCTTTCAAACTGCTTTCTAAACATCAAATTAGTTATCTGTTTTAAAGTAATACTCATTTCCCCTTTACTCCTCTTATTTCTATCTTTTACTATATTATTATATATTTTACCTCATACGTTCTATATTAATCAACTAATTATTTTCTATACTAATTTCACCTATTTCTTATAAAACAATACTACTTAAGATGACTTTTAAACTTAACTTATATAACTATTTAACTTATCCATTAACTCATCTGCTGAATAAATTCCTTCTTTCTCTGTTACTATAGATCCTTCATGTCTAAAGCTTGAATGCTTTGGAACTATTGATATTCCCCTTTTAGTAAAATCACTATCTACCTGGCTATCCCCTGCAGTAATTATATTTTTCATATTAAACATATCTATTATATAATCAGTTGCACTAAGCTTATTTATTTTTTCATGAATTATAAATATTTTACTCCAAATCTTAATTACCTTTTTATAGATTTGAAACTCATCTTTTAATAAATCATAACCCTCATCTGCGAGTTTGTCTGTTTCAAATTTTATAGCAACATAAAATCCCTCTATATTTCTTACCTCTTTACAATTTATATTTAAAGATTTTATATGATTAATATCATCTTCTACTTCTTCTATATTTATTAATTTTCTCATTTTACGATTCCAAAAAAGATCTAATTCCCCATCTATATATATTTGTGCACCATTAGTACATATAATTATTTTAGGATTATATTCCATTATAAAATCTACCCTTAAGGTTTGATTAATATTCCTCATAGTACAAGGTATAAACTGAAAATTTTCCTTATTTAAAATTTTATGAAATGCTTTATAGCTATATTCAGTCATATATGTTATTTCTCTATCCCCTATATTTTCAACACATCTAAATCCTTTATTTTTAGAATAAATAATTGTTCTATCTAAATCTGTTATAAAATATGTTTTCCCCATACTATATTTCTCCCTCATTTATTAAAGCTATTGCCCTATAACCACTCTCTTTATAAATTTTAATCTCTACATCCTTTTCTTTTGCAAGATGAATTATATTAGCTAGATTCTTATCATTTATATCACTAACTAATATAAATCTCGGATCTCTTCTCAATAATACTCTTGCAGTCTCTCCAATGCTAAGCTTTATATTGTTTATATTTTTCACATTATAAATAGTACTTATCTCTTCAACTATTTTCTTTGAATAATTTAAATCTATATCCTCTAATTTTTCAAAATAAATATCTTCTTTTGTGAATTTTGCTGATATTTTATCTATAAAATATTGTGATAAATCTTCATTTTGTAAATAAGAAAGTGTTTTGGCACCGTGAAAATCATCTTTTCCTATAAATTTTTCATTTAGAACTGTTCTACTTATGAGACCACTAACAGTTGAATTCAAGCAACAGTTTGGAATTATAATATCTTCCCTCGTTCCATATATCCTGCAAAGCTTAGCTGGATCTGCAATAACTGCAAGTGAATTATCTATTTCCATTCCATATTCTTTATTGAAAATATCTATAGAATTATATAATTCTTTAATTATAGATCCCTTGCCTGTCCATCCATCAATAAACTGCATTTTACCATTAGGATGATTTTTAAGTATATATTTTAAAGCATTATAATCTATACCTCTCCCTCTTATTATAGAGATGCTATAATGAGGAATATCTATATTATATTTAAACTTCAAATACTTTCTGACTAATATTCCATAAGGCGTACCACCTCTTGCTAATGATACTATAATTAAATCATTGCCTTTTTTTCTATATATCTCTTCAGAAATTTTCCCAACATAATATGCCATTCTCTCGTCACTATTTTCTAACATATCCTTAAATATATTAACATTTTCTACACTCGGAACTGCTTCCTTAGATATAACCTCTGAATAACTTATTCCCTGTCTTATTAAATTTTCTTTCTCTTCTATTGTTATTTCTTCTAAAATACCTGTTAAGTCCTTAAGAAGAAATATACAATCACTTTTATAACTATGCTTTACTAAATTCATCTTCTTTTCCCCTTAACTTATATCCTAACTATAATTAAGTTATCACATAATTTTTTATTTAGATTATTCTCAGTAATTAACACTACTTTATCATAGTTACTCTCTATATACTCTTTATTATAAAAATAATATTTAACACCTTCATCATAAAAAACATTTTTTTCTTTTATTGGATATCCCTCTTCATCACTACAATGAATTGGACTTCTAGTAGTGCTTTTAAAATAAATATCCCCTTTAAGCTTTGATGCTACTCTTGACGGAATATATATATTTTCACCATGTCCAAGAACTAATACTTTATCTTTATTACCTATTAAATTTTGTATTTTTTCTGCTATCTTCTCACACTCTTGTTCAAGCTTTATAATATCTAAACTACTTACTCCAAATCTTCCACTATTTTTGTAGTAACTTCCCTCTCCATTTCCTTTAATTCCGCTTATCCTTTCTAATAATAATAAATTTTCAACTTCATCTTCTTCAACTATCTCTATTCCGTCACTATCAATAAAAATCTTATTATCATTATAAGTTACCTCACCAGATATAACTGATAATACCTCTATATTAATACCTTCTTCTTTAGCCAATTTATAAAACATCTCTTTATGTTCTAATCCTCTCCAATCTAATATACTAAGAACTGTATACTTCCTAACTTTTGTACTTCTTGCAAGCTCTTTAATTATATTAATCATAGATTTTCCTGTGGTTATCTCATCATCTACAAGTATTATTTCATCTGAATTATTAATTATCTCTCTATTTATAGGAAAACATCTATGCGTTGTTGCATGTGAATGCTCCTCTTCAAAATTTATCATGGATTGTATGCCTATAATCTCTTCTCTTGTAGTAGTTAAATAATAACAATCATCTATAGCTGAAGCTACTGCCATTCCAAGTCCTGTAGCTGTTTCCGCAAACCCTAATACACTTACCTTCCCATTATTTTTGAAGGTGTGTTTCATAGCTTCTTCAACTTCTATATTATCCTCACTAGGTTTATTTATAAAATTAACTAATAGGTCTGTGTACTCATTTTTACCATATATTCTTGATGCTAAAATAAAACCTATTGCTTTACACACATTAGGTTTTACCTCTATATGCTTTCCTAAAACTTTACTTATGAATAAAAAATTTCGCTTACTATTATTAGATCTATTTCCCATAACTATTAGATTATCAATATCAATATTGTATCTATTTTCATTTATCTTAATTTCTACACTCATCTCTTAATTTTAACAGAACTCTCTAATATTCTGTTTCCTCCTTTATTCATATAGCTTGTCCACAGTTACGCCTTCCTTTAAAACTCCGAAGACCTCTGCCTTAATAATATTTTTTCTTGCCCAGTTCAAGTGTGGTAATACTTCATTCATCTTATTATCTCCAAACCCCTTAAATACTCCACCATCTTGTGAACTTTCTATTATATTTTTAGAATCTATATACTCTTCATAGCTAACTGCATAAGCAGCATTTACATACTTTCCTTGGTATGGATGTATTATTGTTTTCCCATAAAATCCATTTTCTTTATCATAATTTATTTCCTTTATTAGGCCTTGCACTTCCTCTGATTCTAAATCACTTGAAAAATATTCCCATACAGGTGCTGATATTGTATATTCATCCTCTCGTCTTGAAAATATGTTAATTATATCTATTAAACATTCAGATATAACCCTAATATCATAAATATTATATTTTACACTTCTTCTTAGTCCAAACTTAGAAGAAAAATCTGTACCTCCAACTCTAATATTTAAAATTAAATTCTTATATTCTTTAAGTATATCTTTAATAGTTAAAAGTTCTTTAATTCGACTCTCCTTATAAAGTATATTTTCACTTTCAAATATTGGCATAGCATATAATTTTGTATCAAACTTGTGGTTTAAATATGATAAATGTTCTAAATATATTTCTGCATTACTTGTATCAAATTTAGGAAAAGTAAATCCCCCTATAAAGCTTATTTGATTTTTATTTAATTTTTCAGTGAAATTAATAAATTGATTTATATTTCTAACTCGTATAAATATAATGGGCATACTTTCTTCTTTTAACATACCTTTTTCTTTGTAGCTACTTAATTTATTTAGCAACTCCAAAACATTTTTTTCACCAGTTTCTACATCCTCTTCTTTAATTGCATCCTCAAAACATATTGTTACTACCCCTATATTTTCAAATCCCCCTGAAATCAATTTATAAAATATATCCTTAAGTGCATTCATATACAGATTTGCCCCTAACCCATATTGTAATAACTCCTTATTGCTATCTTTATTAATTTCCACAGGTTTTTTATAAAATAAATTTTTATCTATATTCTCAAAGTACCTCATTTATTTCCTCCTATTATTTATAATCACTGTAGTACGTTATCATATTTCAATCTAAATATCCGTTGTGTATAATTTTAACATATAACTAAAAATTTGTTAATCGTATTAAAAAAGTGTTCAAACGCAAGTATTAAATCACTTACATTTGAACACTTTTATTATTTTCTCTTATATTTTACTTAATATAAGCTCTGCTAAATCATGAGCCATCTTATCTATTTCTGCTTGATTTTCTCCTTCAAGCATAACTCTTACTAATGGCTCTGTTCCCGAAGGTCTTATTAAAACTCTTCCAACACCATTTAAGCTTTTTTCTATATTCTTAATTGATTCAATTATTTCTTCATCCTCTAAGTATATATTTTTCTTTTCATTTGGAACTTTAGCATTAACTAAAACTTGTGGTAACTCTTTCATTATTCCTGCTAGTTCACTTAAAGTCTTTCCGCTTCTCTTTCTTATTGATGCAACTTGAAGTGCTGTAACTAACCCATCTCCAGTTGTATTATATTCTAAGAATATTACATGTCCTGATTGTTCTCCACCAAGTACATAGCCTTCTTTAACCATTTCTTCTAAAACATATCTGTCTCCAACCTTAGTTTTTATAGTTTTAATACCTTCTCTTTTACATGCAATATCAAGTCCAAGGTTACTCATTACTGTAACAACTAAAGTATCATCTTTAAGTTTACCTAAATCCTTAAGGTATTTAGCACATAATGTAAGAACTACGTCTCCATTAATAAGATTTCCCTTTTCATCTACTGCTAAACATCTATCAGCATCTCCATCAAAAGCAAATCCTAAATCACATTTCTTTCTTACAACATAATCCATTAATTCTTCTGGATGAGTTGATCCACAATTTTCATTTATATTTGTACCATCTGGATTATCATTTATTACATAAACTTCTGCACCAAGCTCTCTAAAAGTCTTAACTGCAGCTTCATAACATGCCCCATTAGCACAATCTAAAGCAACTTTTAAACCTTTTAAATCTACTGGTATAGTTGATTTTGCAAATTCTATATATTCATCTAAAGCTCCAACACCTATTGTTGATTTTCCTAGGTCATGACCTGTAGGACTTGGAACTCCTTCGAAATCACTTTCTATTACTCTTTGAATTTCATCTTCTAATTCATCTGGTAACTTATATCCTTTGTTATCAAAGAATTTTATACCATTATATTCAACTGGGTTATGTGATGCAGATATCATTATACCAGCATCAGCATTATATTCTCTAGTTAAATGTGCCACTGTAGGTGTTGGTACAACCCCTAATATAACAGCTTCTGCCCCTACTGATAATATTCCTGCAACTAATGCCGCTTCTAACATATCTCCAGATATTCTAGTATCCTTACCTACTAATATTTTAGGTTTATGTGTACCCTCTGTTAAAACATAAGCACCAGCTCTTCCTAAATTATAAGCTGTTATTGCTGTTAATTCGGTATTCGCAATCCCTCTAACTCCATCTGTTCCAAACATTCTACCCATTTTTTTACCTCACTTTTATATTGTTTATACTTTCATAGTAATATTATAATCTCTATAAAAAATAATAATTATTATAGTATGAAACTCACTTGTAATCATCATCTATATTCATCATAATACTAGATTACTTATATATAATCTTTACTTAATATTTAGTATACATTTTTTTTATTTTTTTTACAACTAATCTATAATTTGTTCTTTTTACTCTAATCTATCTAATATAAGGTTGTATCCACCTGTTCCATAATTCAAACATTTATTTACTCTACTTATAGTTGCAGTACTTGCCCCTGAAGTTTCTGCAATTTCTGTATATACCTTCTTTTCTTTTAACATACCTGCTACTTGTATTCTTTGTGCTAATGCCTTTAATTCATTTATAGTGGCAACATCTTCAAAAAATTTATAACATTCATCTATATTTTGTAATTTTAGTACTGCTTCAAAAAACAAATCTAATTCTTTGCTCTTAAGCTTGCTATCTATTGTATTCAAACCCTAACATCTCCTTAATTTTCGTTAACATAATTATAACTATTTATTTATCCATTTACAACTTTATTGCAGTAGAGTCACTTTAGCTATATTTCTGTATTACTACTTTCTGAAGACTTTGCAAGTTCGCTTAATCCCGATTTTGATAGTTGATTATAAATACTTCTAGTTGGCGCAATCCAAACCTCTCCAGTTCCCCTATATACATTAAGTAATCCTTCTCCGTTTATTGCTGTTCCAATTAAATTCGTTCCTGATTTCTCCACTGTAAAATCTATATTTCCAGTTCTAAGTATTACAGTATTACCATCTACTTTTAAGGTATCTTTGTATAACTTGCATCTTAATATTTCTTTCTCTGGAACTGGTATTTCTAATAGTACAATTCCTGTACCTTTTAATTTTAATTGATATAATCCTTCATTTCCAAATAAAATTGATGATATACTTTTTTGCATAGCAACGCCTACTTCTATATCTTCGTCACAAGCATAAAACATTCCATCATCAACTATAATTTCTTCATCCTCAAGTTCAATAAGAGCATAATGACCAAAACTTGGTTCTAAAAATATTTCTCCCGTTCCTTTAAAAACAGGTTTAAACATAGATTCTCCAGTCACTTTACTACCAAATAACTTTTTACCAATACTCACTACTCCACCTGTTTTACTTTTTATTTCAATATTACCTTTCATATAACTAAGTGCTCCAGACTCAATTTTAACAGCTGTATCATCAAGGATTATTCTTACTTGCTTTAATTTAACTTGAGTTTCTTTCATAAAGTTTAATTGCATCGCTGTACTTAAATCATCAGCACCTTCTAAATTATCATATTCTAAAATTTGAAATATGCTATCACTACGCATTTCTGATACCATAGTAAGCTTATTATTTATGTTTAATGAAGTTTTCATTTTTAAATCACCCCTACTACTAATATTTCCCCATAAATTCAATATTTTAAACAAAATTAGCCAATAACACTAAATGCTTTATTCATTAAGTATTATTGGCTATAGGTTTACTACTAAATTTACTTTGCTTTCATAACTTTAAATCCATCTTTATAAGGCACTATTTTTATTTTTAAAATATTAAGTAATTTTGACATACTCTTAATTTGGTTTGTATATTTAAGATTATTTTTACTTATTAATAATTCTACCATTTCTACAATATCTCCAAGTTGACTTCTATGAAGTCTATTACAATCTTGCATACACCATGAGTTAATGTATGCTAGTGTAGTCCAAATTTGTTCATCCGTTATTGTTCTTGGATCCATAAGTACTCTTGTATAACCTTTTCTTCTCTCATTTTTAGGATATGCTTCTTTAAAGAATTCTATAAAATGATTTATTTCCTTTGGATCTCTATCTTCAACATGTTTACCTAATTGTGCTTTAAGTTGATTTTTTAAATGCATAATTGTATTAGGTTTTATTGTATTATTCATTTTATCAATGCTTTTATAAATTAATGTGTAGGTATCTTGAATTTGGCTTGATTTAACATCATCACTTTTAAGAACTTTTGTGATTTCTATATATTCTAATATATTTTTCTTACAGTTTAGTTCTTTGTTATAAAGGGCTTCCCAAATTTCTTCTGCACCTAACCCCTCGAAATTTATTACTTTGTTTTCTTCTACTTTATTATTGTCTATACTCATATAGTACCTGCCTTTTCTTGTTTTTAATATGTAATTTAATTTTCCTATAATGGGCACTACGTTCCTGAGTAGATACCCCTTTAGTATAATTTCTTCTCTACATATTATTTTACCACACTTATACAAGTCTTAAACAAAAATTCTTGATAAAAGTATATTCTATTTATATTCCTTACTTTCTTCTTCTCCAGTTAACACTCTTATAGCACCTTCTGCTAATGCTAAAAGTTCATCTTCCCCTGGATACACCGTTATAGGTGCTATAAAACCTACTCTAGATTTTATATCTTTTACTACTTTATCAGAATAAGCTATTCCACCAGTAAGTATAATAGAATCAACCTTTCCACATAAAACAGTACTCATTTCTCCAACTGCTTTAGCTACTTGATATATGAAAGCATCAAAGTATAACTTAGCCTCTTCATCGCCTTCCTCTTCTAACTTTATTACATCTCTAGCATCGTTAGTATCTAAATATGCTACATATCCACCACGTCCAACAACTTTGCTATAAACCTCTTTTTCTGTATAATCTCCGCTATAGCACATTTTTATTAAACTACCAACTGGTACTGTTCCAGCTCTTTCCGGTGAAAATGGTCCCTCACCATCAAGTGCATTATTAACATCAACTGTTCTTCCATTTAAATGAGCTCCAACCGAAACTCCTCCACCCATATGAACAACTATTAAATTCAATTCTTCGTACTTTTTTCCATTTTCCTTAGCAAATCTTTTCGCAACAGCCTTTTGATTTAATGCATGAAATTTACTTTGTCTTGGCAATTCTGGAATACCAGACACTCTTGCTACAGCTTCTAATTCATCTACAACTACCGGATCTACAATGAATGATGGAATTCTAAGTTCATTACCTATTTCACTTGCAAGAATACCACCTAAATTAGAAGCATGTTGTCCTTGTACTCCATTCTTTAAATCCTCTAACATCTTTTCATTAACTCTATAAGTTCCACTCTCCATTGGTTTAAGCATTCCACCTCTACCAACTACCGCATCTAAAGAATTTATATCAAAATTATTTTCTCTTAAAATCTCTAAAATTATATTTTTTCTAAATTGCAATTGGGAATAAATTGTTTCATATTTTCCTATTTCTTCAGATGAATGTCTTAATGTTTCTACAAAAACCTCTTTCTCATCTTTATAAATACCAATTTTTGTTGAAGTTGAACCTGGATTAATAATTAATAAATTATAAGACATAGAAATTCCTCCATTTATTTTATTTAGTTTTTAATACTCTTTCTTTGCAACTAATGCAGCAAGTGCAATAGAGTTAACCTTTGTTTCAAAACTATCTGCTCTAGATGTTAATATAACAGGTGCTGATGTTCCTACTAGAATTCCACCATTTTTTGATTTTGATGTATATGTTAAACACTTGTACATTACATTGGCAACTTCTATATTAGGAAGTAATATTATATCTGCCATTCCAGCCACTGGCCCTGAAATGCCTTTATGATGAGCAGCTTCTAGTGATAATGCATTATCTAAAGCTAACGGTCCATCAACTATACAACCCTTTATTTGCCCTCTATCATTCATTTTTGCAAGTATTGCCGCATCTACTGTTGATGGCATATCTTGATTAACAACTTCTACTGCGCAAACAGGGGCTACCTTTGGTATTTCAATACCACAAGCATGAGCTACATCTACTGAATTTTTTAATATTTGAATCTTCCCCTTTAAATCTGGATATGTGTTAAATGCAGCATCAGTTAAGAATATTAATCTATCTATTCCTTCTATTTCGAAAACTGCAACATGAGACATTACTTTTCCAGTTCTTAATCCAATTTCTTTATTTAATACACTTCTTAAAAAAGTAGCTGTATCTACAAGCCCTTTCATAACCATGTCTGCCTTACCACTTGATACTAATTCTATTGCAAGCAATGTTGCCTTTTTATCATTAGCCTCATGAATAATCTCAAATTTACTAAGATCCATATCTATTTTATGTGCTATTTCTTTTATTTTTTCACTATCTCCAACAAGAATTGCATCTGCTATATTTTTTTCTTTTGCTTCTTTAACAGCTTCAAGTACAGGTTCATCTTGTGCTACTGCAACAGCCACTTTTTTTCTTGTACAATTTTCTAGTTTTAATAATAAATCTTCAAAATTCTTACTCATTTTTAACGCCCTCTCACTCTCTCATTATTTAATTACAATGTTATCTATAAACTACATATATTTCCTATGTTAATATTATAACAAACTTTCTTCGAAAGCTAAATTTTCAGAATATTAAGTTTATATGTATTTATTCTTCAAATTTCGAATTATAAAGTTTATAAATAGTATATAAATTTATATGCTAAGTGGGGAATTTACTAATATGTTGAAAAGTCTTTATTTAATATTTTCTAAAAAAATAAGAGCCGAAGTTATATAACTTCGGCTCTATATTTATTATTTATTTTTAATTTTTCATAAATTTCTATACTATAAAAATATAGTCATACCACTTTTAATTAAAATATTTCATTATACCAAAATTTTATTCAGTAACAAGTGGTTTATATTTATTAATTATTCTTTCAGCTACTTTTAATCCATCTACAGATGCTGAAATTATTCCACCTGCAAATCCCGCACCTTCTCCTGCTGGATATAATCCTGATACTGATATGCTCTCAAGAGTTTCTGTTCTTGTTAATCTAACTGGTGCTGATGTTCTAGTTTCTATTCCAGTTAAAACTGCATCAGGCGCCGCATAACCTTTTATCTTTCTATCAAATTCAACTATAGCTTCTTTTAAGGCTTCCACAACATAACTTGGCAGACATTCTCTTAAATCTCTAAATTCAAATCCTGGTTTATATGTTGGAATAACACGTCCTAATTTTTCACTTACTCTATCTTCCATAAAGTCTCCAACTAATTGTAATGGAGCTTTATGGCCACCACCACCTAGCTCATAAGCTAAACTTTCATATTTTCTTTGGAACTCCATCCCTCTTAGTGGTGAATCTCCTTCAAAATCTTCTGGTCCAACTGTTACAACTAAAGCTGAGTTGGCATTGTCTAAATCTCTAGCATGATAACTCATCCCATTTGAAACTAATCTATTTTCCTCTGATGCTGCAGCAACTACAACTCCACCTGGACACATACAGAATGAATAAACTGCTCTTCCAAGCTTTTCACTTTGATAAGTTAATCTATACTCTGCTGTTTTAAGTTTTGGATGATTATGAGCATCTCCATATTGGTTTATATTTATTATTTCTTGTGGATGTTCTATTCTTACTCCCACTGCAAAAGCTTTAGGTTCCATATATACTCCAACTTCATGTAACATTTCATAAGTATCTCTTGAACTATGACCAATTGCAAGTATTAGATTTTCACAAGGAATTTCTTCTCCATTAACAATTATACTAGTTAACTTTCCATCCTGTGAATTTATACGTTCAAGTTTTGAAGAAAATCTAACTTCTCCACCTAAACTTATTATTTTTTTTCTTATAGTTTTAACAACTTCTTTTAATAAATCTGTTCCAACATGTGGTTTACCCATATAAGTTATTTCTTCTGGTGCTCCAGCTTTAACAAGCTCTCTTAAAACATAATCACATCTTGAATCCTTACTTCTTGTTGTAAGTTTACCATCTGAGAAAGTTCCAGCTCCCCCCTCACCAAATTGAACATTTGAATTTAAATCTAACTTACCTGTTTTCCAAAACTTATCCACAGTTTCAGTTCTTTTATCAACATCTTCTCCTCTTTCTATAACAATTGGTTTATAACCTTTTTGTGCTAATAATAGAGCTGAAAAGATACCAGTTGGTCCAAAACCAACAACTACAGGTCTATTCTTCATTTCTTCAGTTCCAAAATCAATTTTCGCATCATAACGATCTTCTATAAGAGTAACATCTCTGTCCTTTAATTTTGCTACTAATTTCTTTTCATTTTTATGATTAACTTCAATACAATATGTAAATCTAATATCATTCTTTCTTCTTGCATCTAAACTTTCTTTAATTATTTTAAAGTTCTCAATTTCCGAAATATCTACCTTTAATTTTTTAGCAACTCTATTTTTTAATATGCTCTTATCTTCATCTATTTTTAAAATTATATTATTTACTTTAATAGCCATATTATCACCCTTTTCTAAATATTGTCTTTAGGAATCTTAAAATAATAAATTAAAGCTCTCACTTAACTCTATTAATCTTCAGTACGCCTCATTATTCTAACATATTTCTTTTTTAATTAATAGTTATTATTCATTAATTCATTTTATATTACTATCCTATGAAAATATTTATATAATTACTCACATTATAATTTAGAATATATATTGATATTAAGAATACTTTAAGACGCCTTCTAAAAAAATACCATGCATAAATAATGAGATAATATCTCTTATATGCATGGTTTTTATTCATCAAACTTTATAATTATTAATGCTGAAATCTCCTCATTAATCTCCAATAAACTATTATTATTTTATGACTCTGGAACTATATTTTCTGGTAAAATCGTTTCTTTTGTAATCTTAAATACTATCTTTTCTGTAGGTTCTACTGATATCGTACTATCTAGTCCTACTAAAGTTATTATAGGTGTCCCCTCAAAAGTTCCCTCTTCTTTAAAACTTTCAACATTTAACTCAGCCTTAATATTCTCTACAGTAACTGTATCCATTTGATCTTCAAAGGCTGTAACTTTTACATTTACAGTATTTTTTACAGGTGTTATTATTAACCCGTTTTTAAGACCCTGTAATTTAAAATCAACTTCAAAATCCTTACTTATCATCTTAGTAACATTAACTTTTACTGTTACAAATTCTTGACCATTTAAAATATTCACACCATCCGGTACAATAAATCCAATATTTATTTCTTCATTATCTTTTATTTTAGATAAATCCACAACTTCAGTTTTAATTTCTACTATTTGATCTAATATCTCCTTAGGTCCTATTATTTCTACTGTTTTTCGTGAAGCCTCAATAGATTTTAATTTTAAATCGGATTGTAACTCTCCTATAGTATTTATCTTTACAGGAATATTTCTGCCCTTACTTACTCTTATAACTACATCTGCATATTCACTTTGAAGCTCTATACCTTCAACTTCTTTTCCTGCAATATCAACAGGAATTATAGGATATGAAGCAATTACATCTTCAGTAACCCCTTTTGCTTCTCCCCTAACAACAACCTTTTCAACTCTATTAACTAGTGATTCTGCACCTGTTATTTTAACTTCTTTAGGTTTAATTTCTACTGGAGAAACAAAGTATTCACCAGTTGAAGTTACATCTATCTCCGGTACTATTTCCATTGTTTTATCTAATATTTCTTCTAAATTAATAATTATATTTAAATTACTATTATTTTTTATTGTTACATTTGTAGGTGCTTCTATAATATTAACTGACATTTTATTTTCACCTTTTTTTAATGCATACTCACTTATATCTACTGTTATTTTAAAATCTTCCTTTTTAACTTTATATATCTGACTGGTTCCCTCAAGCTTTAAATTAACATAAAACTGTTGATTTGGAGTTAATGCTAATTTAGCATCCTTTAATGATTCCACATTTAATAATTCTACTGGAACCTTGTTCAAATCATATTTTCTTACTGTATTTTCAACATTAGAAACATAAAACCATAGACCAATAGACATTAAAAGACAGATTATTAAAACTACTATTCTTTCTTTTTTATCTTTCTTATCCATGTTTTCACCTTCTCTCCTGCAGTTTTCACCCTTTTAGTCTCTCTATATTCCATTATTTTTAATAATATTACTTTCAATTTTTCTTTATCATAGTTTCTAGTTAATCTTCCATTAATAGCTAATGATATAGTTCCCGTCTCTTCTGAAACAACTATAACTAATGCATCTGAATTTTCTGAAAGACCTATAGCTGCTCTATGTCTTGTTCCAAGCTTTTTATTAATATTATTATCATTAGTTAAAGGAAGTACACATCCCGCTGCTAATATCTTATTTTTCCTTATTATTACGGACCCATCATGCAATGGAGTATTCACTACAAATAAATTTTCTAATAAATTTGCTGTTATATTCGCATCTAAAATTGTTCCTGTGGAAATTATCTCTCCCATTCCAGTCCCCTGCTCTATAGCTATTAAAGCTCCTGTCTTTTCTTCTGCTAGATTAGAAACTGCTGTTACAATTTCATTTATCACATTATTTCTCTCTTCTTTATCTTGAATGTTATACATATCTTCAAAGGCAGTTCTCCCAATATGTTCAAGTGCCCTTCTTATTTCCGGTTGGAATATAATAACAATAGCTAAAACTCCAATTGTTAAAGTTTTATTTAAAATATAATAAAGCATTTCTAATCTAAATAAATAACTTATTGGAATTAATATAACTACTAAAATTATTCCCTTTAATAGTTGTTCTGCCCTAGTTTCTTTCATTAACATATACCCCTTATAAAAAATATATGCTACTACCAAAATATCTACTACTGACCATATAGATATGTTTTTCATTGTATTTACTATTAGATTTATGAAATTTTCCACAGAATCACCCCCAATTCACTCTCTTATATAAATTATACACCAATATTATTATTCTTAACACATACTCTATAATATTTTTATAAATACACTTCTATTTGCCAATTTCTTATAAATTTAATAAATTATTAATTTATTTATAGTATTATTT